>ERZ1034739.91-NODE-91-length-32691-cov-66.254167_pt1 | contig 32691 bp, 26 predicted proteins | sample MGYA00520636_ERZ1034739 | MGnify/ENA primary metagenome ERZ1034739 (study PRJEB33766, sample SAMN09781703) | gut metagenome | biome: gut microbiome | host: Homo sapiens | place: Madagascar | study: EMG produced TPA metagenomics assembly of the PRJNA485056 data set... | reverse complement strand
CAAGATTTTACCTACTGTTTGAAATTGACGGCAATTACCTCAAATATAATAAAACTTAAAGCAAAAATTATAAAAAAATAGAGCCTAAACAGTTATAAAAATAAAGGTTAAATAAATGTTTAAGGCTTCATTAAACCGAAGTTTTAACCAAAGATGAGCTTAGGTACTAGGTAATTGTTCAGACTAGGTACAAAAGGGATCGATGTATGGATTTAAATGAACTAACCAAAGTAATGCTTATGCTCGGAGGTTTTACGGTCGGCGGCTTAACCCTTTCCGCTTGTGGCGGTGGTGGCGGCGGAAGTAGCGGTAGCGACGGTGGCTCATCATCTGGGGAAGACAATTCTTATTGCACTGATGATTCTTGTACAGAAGATGATACGACTCATGAAACCTCGGTACCATCTAAATATGCTGACGCATTTTTGTTTGACGTGCTGTCAGGTGAAGAAAGAATATTACTAGGTACATCTGATGAATTTGAAGCGGTAGATGATAATAATCTGCATTACGGTTCTGTGATCAACGTTACCATGAAAATCAAGGAACTTCGGTCTACGAACTCCATAGCTACGACCGATGATGGCGAGCGTGAAGTTAAAGCCTTCTTTTATTATCCGAGAGAAGGATATATCCTTAATCCTGATTTGACCAGGCCTGAATTAGTGGAAAACATCAAGATTCAGGATTTTTCAGGTAATTGGATTACTAAGAAGTTGTATATAGGGACCGATCCGTTGCTTGCTAAAGCCTGGCACGTGCAAAATAAGGGTTACGATCTTGCGACTAATAGCACTGATATCAAAGCCGGGGTCGACTACAACGTAGTACCTGTATGGAAAAGTGGGTTTAATGGACATGGTGTAGGGGTTTTAGTAGTTGATGCTGATATGGAAATCAAGCATGAAGACTTAGTCGGTAATGTTGATGTAAGCACCACTTATAACTTAAAAAACAAAACTCACGACACCACCCCAAATCTTGATTCATATACTCCAGGTGTTGGTCACGGCACTTCTGTTGCTGGTATTATAGCTTCTAGTGGGGGAAATTTTTTGGGTAGCCGCGGGATTGCTTTCGGGGCGAGCTTAAGTGGCCTTAACTATGTTGCTGTAAACTATAGTTTTGCTGATGTTTTTAGTAAGTATGTTCTTAAAAACAATAACGTTAGAGTGGTTAATAACAGTTGGGTTAAACTTGAATATGGCCAAAGCATCAGCTCGGCTGAATGGATGCTTCTTGATGAAATTGCCGCCCAAAACAAAGTCATGGTAGTTTCTGCGGGTAACTTTTATTCTAAAACCCTTTCTGGGGCAGATGCAAGTTGTAACACTTTAGGCATAAACTCTAATTGTCTATTTTTGCAAGGTTCCACCATTTCTATTCACCCTGAAAGCATTGTAGTCGCAGCGGCGGCTGCCGATGGGAATATTGCTAGCTATTCAACGGCCGGCGGAAACATTTGGGTTACCGGTTTAGGTGGAGGCCTTAATTTAGAAACTAAAAATGCCATCGGGCCACAAATTACTACCACTGATTTGAGTGGGTGTGAGGCCGGTTATGCTTATAAGGGCAAATTAGGGAATGCTTTTGAAAATGGCTCTGTAGCAGAAAATAAGAATTGTAACTACAACATTTCGTTTAATGGGACTTCAGCGGCCGCGCCTGGGATTAGTGGTATTGTGGCTTTAATGCTTGAAGCCAACCCAAAACTAGATCCGGACCAAGTGCGTTATATCTTAATGCGCGCTGCTAGAACGGATGAAGATTCTGTTTTAGCCCCAGGTAACGTAATTAAAACGGTCGTTCCATGGTATGGTAAAGAATTAGTGCTTGATGACGGCTGGGTCACTAATGACGCTGGGATTCGATCTAGCATTCGTTATGGCTTTGGGCTTCCAGACGCTTTTAAAGCGGTTCAATTAGCTCGTAATTGTGATGTTGATGCCTACACCAATGAAGGGGTGGAATGTGCAAATCGTACCGCGCAAAACCGTGGTCAAGTTCTCTTTACAGGAAGTGGTACTTTATGTAGAGAATTTAAGGTTGGGTCAGGTTACAAGTATGTATGCGACTTTGATTACGAAGATAGATATTTAGGCTATGGTAGCTCTAATATGTACCATGTAACCGATTCGGTGTATCTCGAAATTGGCGATGAATTTGTTTACGATAACGACCGTGAAGATATTTCCGCGGATTGCAAAGTCGCAAATTTTGTGCGTAACGACTATAAAGCTAAACATAAGAGCTTGTTGCAAATTGAGTTGATTTCGCCTAAAGGTACAAAGTCTATCTTAAAACCTACTTACCAAAATATCGGTTCTTTAACCGATATGGAATATGAAACAGATATGCCAATCCTAACTTTACGTACCAATCGCTTCTATGGTGAAGGTATTGAAGCCGGTTACCAAGCGGTTGTATATTCGAAGTGTCCACTAAAGATACCGGCTCGTGGTGATGATGGTTATGATTTTATGCGAGTAAAGGTATATGGCTATAAGCAGTAAACAGTAAGTTTAGTCCATATTTAAGAAGCTAGGAGTAGATGTATTTCTCTTCTAGATTAAGCCCAAACGCCCCAAAACTGTTGCTTCTTGCACGAATGTTTTGGGGCATAACTTTATGTTAAAAGCTTCGTTACAAGTTTATAACATAAGGCACGATATCGTACTTGCCGGTAAGATAGTTTTGTTCGATGTCATCGCTGTCTTTACGTGGTTTAAAGTCGGTAAGCGGGCGCAAAGAGCAGACGTTTTCAGGTGATTTTTCACAAAACCAAATTTCATCACGTCTAAATCTTTCTTGATTTAATATCGAGGTATTATGGGCGGTAAAAATTAGCTGTCCATTGTGGCCACTCGTAGTGTCATTAAAGAGGCTAGCTAAAAAGCTAAATACCTTTTGATGGAGATGGAGATCTAAATCATCGATACATATTACCTGGCCAGTGTAGTAGGCATAGACGATAGGGCCAGCTAACGCTACCAAACGTTTAGTCCCTGCGGATTCACACTTAAGTGGCAGTTCATAAGTGGTGCCATCTGGATTTTCATGCGTTAAGGTAATATCTAAAGCTTCGAGTGGAATATCGCAAGTAAAATCATTATTCCCCCCGATGGCGCGATCCCCAATTTTTAAGTTGGTGATGCCAATGTTAAGCGCTTTAAGGAAGTTTAAGATTAAAACTCCAGCATTTTTTTCTCGTAAATAGAAGTCACCGGTAAATTCTGGGCCCGTTGTATCGCTAACCACCCCAAGTTCTGCAAACCACTTTTTTACCGGAGCAAGTTGGCTACTGCCGGCCGCAATTGCTGTTCCAAGGTAGAGAGTGTCGTTTTTAGTGGCGCGTTCCCAATGCTTCTTTTCACCTTGCAAGCGACCAAAATAAGTATAAGTTGAGGTCTGGGAGTCTGCGTTAAACACACGTTCAAAGAGGCGTTGGGTTCGGCCTTGAGGTGAGGCTTGTAACCATTCGTTAGTGATGAGCTTGTTTTTGACGGAAAAACCATAACGGTATCTAACATCGTCAGCCATGAATTCAACGGCAAAAGAAGCTGTATCACGAGCATAACCTGAAATTTGTTCTAAGATTTCTTTAGTGCTATCAAGGCCAGATCTTAAAACTAAGGCGCGCATGAGGGAAAGAGCGGTTACGATAGTTGATTTGCCACTGCCATTAGTACCGTAAATAGCAGCGGTGCGTAAAAAGGTCGTGCCCCCAGCTTCAAAATACATCTCAGGGTTTTCATTTCCGCGATTACGGCTAAGTCTTAACACCTGCTCACTAGTAAAGGCCATAAAACCATTAATGCGAAATTCAATAAGCATAAAGCCTCCTTGTGTTTTAAAAACAGTAAGAATTTTAGAAAAACACGTTTATCAAAGGATGTTGGTTTTAACTAATGAGCTGAGTTCATTAAATTAAGGGGCCTGCTCCTCTTTTTATTTGATGGTTTAAAACCACGTGTTTTTAGGTAAATTCTTAGGGTTTAGTATAAACGTAAAACCGCAAGACGGTTATTATAATTATCAAAAATGTTAATACCGTGTCAAAAATAACTCTTAAAATGATTAAGAAAGTTTTTAAAGCGCTGTCAAAGTGCTTTTAAGGTGGGTAGGTGGTATGCATCAAAGTTTTACGCCAAGTGTTTGTAAAAAGTTGGTAAGCTTTTGGGGATTTTACAAGTCGTTTACGGTGGTTTTAGATTCAATTAGGGTGGTAAAAACGCCTAATCAAAGTTTAATTTTAAGCTCCAAATACAAGGGTTTAAGGGCTTACCAAAGCGCTTAAGACCTAAGAGGACGGCGGGTGATTTAATTGTCTAATAGGCTCTTCGTGTGTTAAAATGGCCTCATTCTAATAAGTTAAGATTAAAGGCTCTTAGGGCGCATTATTATGTTTACAAAAATTTGCAAATTCATTTATCTTCTGGTGGTTGTTTTAGCCGGAATTTTTGCTTTAGCTCTAGGGGCGGCAAACAGCTCTGAGGTTGTAATCAACCTCTGGTTTGTGAAGCTAAATACGACCTTAGCAGCGGTGATGTCGTGTGCTGCTGTGGCAGGGGCTGTTTTTATCAGTTTATGTTGGCTTTATATCTGCGTAAAACTTCGTCTAAGCTGCAGTCAGTTAAAGCGTCGTCTTAAGCAGTACGAAGACCAAGAGGTAACTGTGGAAGCTACAACTGCTGTTGATCATGCTAGCGCTACTAGCAACCCAAAATAAGCTTAAGTCGTAACTTCACTAAATTAACTTAGGCCAACTTAACCAACTTTTGAGGTAATGGCTCTAAGCTTAAGACTCAGATCAGGAAGATTTAAGAGTTAAAAGCTTAGGATAGGCGCTTTACATATGCTAGAACTATTGTTTTTATTACTACCTATTGCCGCTTTTTACGGCTATTACATGGGAAGTCGCGCTCGGAGTAAGAGCTCGGACACCCGTGAGAGTAGTAATATTCGTAGTTTTATGCGAGGGATTAATTACTTCCTTAAAAAGGACCGCAACAATGCGGTCGATGAATTCATTAAGTATTATGATTCCTTAGGCGAACATACCTTTGAAGAAAGCTTAGCGTTAGGGGCTCTTTTTCGGGAACGTGGGGAACTTGAACGCGCGATTAAATTCCACACTTCTATGCTCACAACTCAAGGTTTAGAACCTGTTAAGCGCTCCACTGCACTCTTAGAACTTGCGACTGACTTTATGTCGGCGGGGCTTTTAAGTAAAGCTGAAGAAATTTTAACGGAACTAATTTCTTATAATTCAGAACGCACGCGCGCCGTAAAACTTTTAATTAAGCTCTATCAGCAAGAAAAAGAATGGCATAAAGCGCTTGAAGTCGTGAACCGCTTTAAAAACATTTTGGGTAATTCGGTAAAAGTAGCGGAAGCGCAATTTTATTGCGAACTTGCTACAGACGAGTATCTAAAGCACAATTTGATTTCCGCAACTGACTACTTTAGACGGGCGGTTATGGTTAATAAGGACTGTGCCCGCGCTTATATTAAACTTGCGCGCATCGCCTTAGAACAGCATCACCCGGAAAAAGCTATTGCCTTTTTATCTGATTTCGTGCAAAGCGCGCCTGAAATGGTACAAATAGCCTTAGAGTTATTGCCTCGTTGCTTTCCCACGCAGGATTTAAAAGGGGAGCTTGAAATCCTACATTCATGGTTAGCCTCAACCTCTTCAGTTTCAGTGATGCTTGCGGTGGTTGACCTTAAAGAACAACTTAACGAAAAACAAGAAGCGGAAGAATTCCTGCTTAATTGTTTGCGCCGTACTCCGCACGTGTTGTTGTTCTCCCGTCTTTTTAATTACAAACTCGATGCTTTAGGCCCTAAAGCGCAAGAAAGCATGGGTGATCTACGTTCGTTAATTGAAGCCTATAGCGTAAGTAACGCGAGATATCGTTGCCAAAAGTGCGGTTTTAAATCCCAGGTGTTCTTTTGGTATTGCCCAAGTTGTCATCGCTGGGAAACCATGGTACCGTATGATGATATTGCTGCTACGGATCCACGCGGTGGTAGTGACAGAGATTGTTCTGTGCCCAAAGTTTAAAAACTAATGTCAGGAATCTAAAATATGACTCAAAATATTGACCCAAAGGTTATTGTGGCGCTTGATTTTGCGACCGAAGCACAAGCCCTAAAACTTGTGGATGGCTTAGATCCAACTATGTGTCGCCTTAAGGTAGGTAAAGAAATGTTTACCCACATGGGTCCAAGTTTTGTAAAAAGCCTTGAAAATCGCGGTTTTGGGGTGTTTTTAGATCTTAAGTTCCATGATATTCCTAATACTGTAGCTCGCGCGGTAGCCGCAGCGGCAGATTTAGGGGTTTGGATGGTGAATGTTCACGCTTCAGGCGGGCCTCGTATGATGGAAGCTGCGGTTAAAGCTTTAGAACCATATGGTGCTAAGCGTCCGCTCTTAACAGCCGTGACCGTACTTACTAGCATGGATGAAGAACAGCTTAGAGCCGTAGGGATTACTTGTCCGCTAGAAGAACAAGTATTACGTTTAGCGACTTTAACTCGTGATTGCGGACTCGACGGTGTAGTATGCAGTGCGCGTGAAGCGGCAATGTTAAGACAGCACTTAGGGCAAGACTTTAAGTTGGTAACTCCAGGTATTCGTCCACGTAATGCAGAGGTTGGCGATCAAATTCGTGTAGTAACCCCAGCTGATGCGATTAAGCTTGGTTCTAGCTACTTAGTAATGGGTAGGCCAATTACTAAGGCACTAGACCCAATTGCGGCTCTTAAGGCGGTAAATGCTGAATTAGCAGGCCTTTAAAACCTAAAAAATAAATTAGCTAAATTGGGGTTAAATCTAATCTAAGAGGACAAACTAGGTGGCGGATGCGCTCCTGGTTTGTCGTTTTTAAGTTAGGGAATTTTGTTAAAAGACGGCCTGTAACAGAAAAAAATAAAACCCATAAGGCTAAGATTACAAGCGGACCTCATGGGTTAGTAATTAAAAGTGAGTAAAAAGCCAAAAGCCCCAAAAAAAGTAAATGGCCTTTTTAACTCATCTTTTTAGGGCGCACAGCTTGACCGATAAGAAGTAAAGCGGCAATCAAACAGCCACTGAGAGCGCCTGCTAAGTGCGAACTTGCGCAAACACTAAAGTTAGCCTTCGGCCCGAGATCTAAAGCCATAGTGGAGCCATAGAGGCTACTTGTGAGGTTGTTAAACGATAGCGCTGGGAAGTAGAAATCGATTACGACCTTAACGATGATCGCGATTAAAACTGCAAAGGCGATAAATTCTTTGCCTTTAATAAAACGAATCAATGCAGCTCCGGTTGCAAGCCCATGCAGAGCTCCACTCATGCCTCCATAGACATTGACATTATCAAAGAGGTACACCCCAAAAGTCGTCCCAAACATCGGGATAAAGAGTAAGGTTAATTTATGCAATGAAGTGTTGATTTCGGCATTAAAGAATAGATACCAAATAAGCACTAAGGCGATGATGTTTTCGAGGGCATGATGCCAATCGAAGTGGGCAAAATTGGCGGTTAAAAATTCAAATTCATAACCTCTAGTGGCATCAATTAAAGGGCGGTTTAAAAACCAAACTTGAGTGGAAATATCCATGAGCTCATCGGAATAAAAGCTAAAAAACAAGATCCCTAAGATGAGAGCTGCTAGGGTCAAGGTGTCGATGATACGGTATGTCATAACGAGTCCTGGTGCGAGAAAACGCTCGCCGGAAAAAAATATGGGTAAATAAAAAGCTTGCCTCATAGTATAACGTTTTTATAAAAACTTGGGGCAAGCTTAAAGAAATTACTAAGAGTAAGCTTAGGAGTAAGAAATTTAGCTTGGGCTTAAAAGAGTGTTACTAAGCTTTACTTAAGTAGATGATGAGGTCGTGCTAGTTTTTGCCATCTTTTTTGATGAGATAGTCGTCGCAACCTTTTTGTTCCCGTTTCATGCATTCCAAAAAAGCTCTTGGAGTCCGACCTTGTCCAGTCCAAGTTAGTTCCTGACCTAAAGCGTCAGTAAAGCGATATTTAGCAGGGACATTGCGCTTGATGGTCTTGGGGGTGGAGGCTTGAGTGTTTAGTAATTCGTTTAAATCAGAAATCGACAAATTGTTGTTATGCATAAGCGACTTGATATTGTTTAGGATTTCAAGCTTTTTGGCGTCTTGACGCTGCTTTTCTTTTTCGTCATTACGTTTTTCTTCAACTAATTCCGTTAGCTTTTCTAAGCCTAATTCTAAAGCTGGGAGCTCTGCATCCTTTAATGCAGCTCTTAGCAGTTTGGAATTGCAAAGAGTACCTAAAAAGTCACTCATAGTATTACCTCTGTCGTTTTTATAAGTTCTAATAATATTGGTATTCTAATTAATAATTTTTAGTTTTTTAATAATAACATATTTTAAGGGGTTTGGGCTTGACGGCATTTTTGATTTTAATAGTTAGTGCATTAAAGTCGGTTTTATTTAAATATTCATGAAACAAATTGTAATAAACTTAAATAAAAAAAGATGAACCCTTATTCCCGTGTTTAAATAATGTTTTTGAATAAGTAAATTAAAATGGAGTGAATAAAGGAATTAATAAGGGAGTTAATAAGAAATAGGTGAGAAGTGATTATGCAAGGTAAAGTAAAATCTTAGTCGTTGATTATATTATGTTTTATGCTTAATAGAGGGTGAGTTTTATGAGTAGGCCTCATGTTTTTGGCTGTGAGGCTAGAAAAAATCGTATTTTTTAAATAAGTTATAGTTTAAAGCAAGCTTTAAGTTTGGATCTAAATCCAAATTTAAATAAGCTTTTATTTGAAAATATTTAAAGTTTGTTCTGGGTGTTATTCAAAAAATTTGAATAACTAAATCGGGCATAATTGAAATTAAATCTAAAAGATTAAGAGGCGAGTTTTAAAAAATATCAAAAATTGGTCATTTGGGCGCAGTTTGGGACATTCTTTAACAGATAGTTTTTTTTTTAAACGTGGTTCCAAACATCGGGGAAACTAATTTTGAAGTGTTAGTTAGTAGTTAGTTTATGGCTTACGGTGAAGTTAAAAGCTCGAACTAACAGCTAGTAAAAGGCCTCTTAAGACCCTTAAAAGTCCTAAGAGGCATGGTAGAACCGAAAGATAAGCGCAGAAGCTTAAGCGGGCTGTGAGGTTTGGTTCTTCTCTTTGTCGTCATTGTTTTGTAAGATAGTCGTCGCTATCTCGTTGGCTTCGGTATAGAACTTAATAGTTTGTTCTTCAGAAAGCCCCATCTTCTGGGCTCTTAATTTCACGGTATCAAAAGCGAGCTTTTCGTAATCCTTAACAAAGTTTAGGTAGAATGCAAGTTCGCCTGAATCATCAACTAAAGCGTGCTTGACGTTATCAGAAATTGGCATGCTTTCTACGATTTCGGTAAGAGGGCGGCTCATAATTGATGCCATGAGCGAGAAGAGGCCACACAAGAAGGCTTCTTGTGGGTTAGTGTGCCCTTGTCTAAATTTAGAGAGGTATTCACAAAAATATGCTCTCGTGAGCGATAAATGGTACAACTCATAAGGAGTATTAGTCCCTAAAGAGGTGGCAGAGATTAAGGTAACAAAACGCTGCAGTTCATCACGCCCAAGGTACACCGTAGCATGGCGGAAAGAGGTGATAGGTTGGCTACCGTAACGCACGTTGTTAACGTAACGTAATAGCTTATAAGCTAAAGATAGATCGCGCTTTAATAAGTTTTCGATAGCATCGTAATCGAGGTCTTTTTGGCTGACTTCTTTTAAGAGTTGAATAACCACGAGTTGGTTTTGGGAGAGAGATCTATTAGCCACAATTTGTGGTTTACTAAAGAAGTAACCTTGGAAAAGAGAAAAGCCTAATCTAATTGCGAATTGGTATTCTTCTTCAGTTTCGACTTTTTCGGCTAAGAATTTGATGTCGTAACCCTGATTCTTTTGAATAAACTTTTGAATCTGTGATAAAGGGTATTCTTTAAAATCGAACTTAATGATGTCGGTATACGGCAAGAATCTAATCCACGCGTCATCCATGGTAAAGTCATCTAATGCGATTTTAAAGCCCTTGCTTTTTAGTTCCTTAATTGACTTTAAAAGATTATCGTCAGGTTTACAATCTTCAAGAATTTCAATTACGACTTTATCGACTGGTAAAAAATCGACAAGTTTGTCGACGATTAAAGAGTAGGGGAAGTTGACAAAGCACCAACAATTTCCGACCAACTTATTGATTGATTGGTCCAAAAACTGTTCAGAGATTAATGTGGTAGTGGCTTGCTCGGCGGATATTCCTTGGGGAAAGCCGTTACTTAGCCCATTACGAAAGAGTAGCTCGTAAGCCACGGTCTCTCGCATGGTATTTAGGATCGGCTGTTTGGCCACAAATGAATACATGTTTTTTCTCCGTTTTTTTTATACTTATAGTTTGGCGTTTTGTAAAGCCTTGAGCCTCAAGCTATATAGGGGAAACGTACTTTAAGGTCGTGGAAATATGGAAAAATCTTCTACGTTTTTTTGAAGACGGCAATGCCAAAAAATTATAATATATTTATATTTTTAAAAAGTTGTAATGGTCACGTTTTAGTTAAGTAAAAGCATAAAACCGAACTCTAAGGAAATGTATTGCTGGATTTTGCTTAAATTTGCACCAAATAAAGAATTTACTCTATCTTTGGTCATGTATTTTGTCGGATTATAAAACTGTTACTTAAAAAGATTCTAGCGTTAAATGGGCGTGAGAAAAAATAACTGGGTAGACTTTTGTTGCCAAAATCTTATTTATATTTTCTTGGAGCATTATAAAAAAAACCAGCCGAGGCTGGTTTTGGGTTCACTTTGGTTTTCTCTTTTTTCAGTTTTCCTTTGCTCCTTGCTAGCTTTATCAAGGGGCTGTTACCGGAAAAAGTTATCAAAAAAAAGTCATCACAAAAACTTACTTAGATTTTTCAGCGTCCTTTTGGGAGTCTTTACTTGAGAACTCGTAGTCGTAAGGATTGAGGCCTTCCTTTGGCTTTGGAATTTCCCATAAACGATACTTACAGAGTTTCTTTAAAAGAGTCTTACCATTCCAATTGTTATCACCACCCCAGCAAGCATTGCTCATGGCGTCGATTTCAGGCTTAATAGCATCGTAGAAAGGTAAGTTGTTTAGCCCAATAATACGAAGTTCTGGCCATCTATTCTTGGCCCAAGTCAAGATCGCGGTGCGGGCTTCGATAGGCTTGGTGTTTGACCAATTCTTTTTAAGTTGAGTCCAGAAGTTAACCTTGTCATTGTAATGATGGAGTTTACCGTAGATCCCAACGCGTCTTCTGTACCAAATGATGCTGTAGTACAAGAAGGTTGATAACAAGATAAAGCAGATAATCCCGGCTATGATAGGCTTGGTGTATTTAGGATTACGTGGAATGTAATCGTTAAAACTAAAGCCATCAATAGTATAGGTGCCACTTGTAACCATAACTTCATGTGAAGACATGTCATTAGGGTTAACCCAATAGAACTTTTCTTCTGGTAATTCGAGCACGGTATGGTTACGACGTGGCACAAAAACCTGCTTAATGGTTCTAGTGGAGATCAATTGCTTGTTACGCATTAACTTTTCAGTATCAACGCTGCTATTGTCGTAGATATCAAAACCTTCAATTTCTGGTAACTTAATTTCAGGCAATTGGCTAATTGCATTGTTAGTCCCACGAATAGTAATGGTTCTAACTACAGGTTGCCCAACTTCAATTGCGGTATCTTTAGGTTCCCATTCAGTTACCATGGTCAAGTTGTCAGACACAATGGTATTAGCCGGAGCCTGACCAATTTCTACTGGAATATCACGCGCTCTTTGCATGAAGGATTTGTTACCTTGAGTGGTAATATAACCTTGAACTACAGGAGAGGAGATAACCTTGCGCCCTGGCTTATTGAAGATCACCTTGTATTCGTGAATTAAGGTCTTACGGAACTTCCCATTACGCGCACGGCTAATAGTTCTTTCGGCAAAGCGAGTAATAGTAGCATCAGGGCTTGATGGTGGGGTGATGGTTTCAATCTTAATGCCAGGTAAAAGCTCTACTTCCATACGGTACATAGCTAATTGACCAGCAATCAGCTTTTTGTTGCGTAATTCAACTTTAACTAAACGGGCGTTATTGATGTTTTGTTGTGGAGCCACTCTAAGTTCAAACCTTGGAGTTTTAAACTTAGTACCAAGAGGTAGGGCGGGGACTTTAATAATCCCTGAGGTCTTAGGAATAAGCGGCAAGGTCCAACGGAATAAATGCTTGTTACCGCTAGAGAGGTTTTCATAGGTAATATTACCGATGGTGAAGTTGGCGGCTAATTCCTTAGAGTTAAGATCAGAACCTTTAAACTTAAGTGGAGTATGCACGTCAATAATAAGATTGAAACTCAACCCAGCCATTAATTTGGTTCGGTCAGTTGCAACCTTTATCTGGGTGTCGCCAACTGCGGCTACGGCTGGACTTAGGGTACTTAAACTAAGCGCCATCCCCAACATGGCCAGAAAAGCAATAATAAATCTAAACTTTACCATGACTGCTCCATTACTTTAGGGTTCTTTTTACGCTGTTGAAGAATAAGTCTACGTTGTAAAAGACTAGTAGTTTTTGCTCTAGGCATTACATTGGTGTCAAAATCCTGTTCGATGATGCGGCCGTTTTCGTCAATAAGGTTGGTACGTTGTTCCTTCTTGGCGTTAGCAGCGGTCAATTCACGTAGTTTGCGTAAATATTCCAGAATAATTGTTTTATTAAGGCTCGCATCAGCATGATTAGGTTTAAGTTCAAGCGCCTGATCGTAAGCGATAAGAGCGTCTGAAAGTGCCTTTGGAGTCTTCATCATGGCAAAGCAGTTGCCGATGTTATATTTAGCATCAGCATCATTGCCAAGCAATTGGTATTCTTGTAAAGCTTTGTCATAACGACCTAAGCGGTAGTAGGTGTTGCCACGCCATAATGGGTCGGTTAAGTACTTTATTGCTTCTTCATAGCGTTTGGCTTTGTAAAGCTGATAACCATATTCATTTGGATGGGTTGCAGCGTCATCTTCAGTCATGGTCATTGTAAAAACTTCATGTTTATCCGCTGCCCACACTTCCTTGGTGCTAGCATCAAAGGTGAAAAGAGATGCCACTAACAGGAGCACGAAGAAATAGTTACGTACAAACGCGAGGCAAGACGCTAGACTGGCAAACAAGAACCAATAGCCAATATCTTTTTCTAAGTATTCGCTCTTCGCGGTTTTCTTGTATTTTGGATGGGCGTAGCTATACATCTTTTCAAGGTGAGGAGCTTCTTCACCAATTTCAAAGTAAACCTTAGAACCAGTTTCTTTAGCTACACGTTGAATGAGATCAAGGTGAGAATTGGCCATAACCATAGCCCCATTTTTATCTTGAAGTAATTCGCCGTTAACCTGAATAGGTGAACCATGGGAGGTTCCGATAGCGTAGATGTAAACCGGATACGGCACGTCATTGTTGATGTATTCGATAATACGGTTAGCTTCTACTTCATCCTTAATATCATCAAGTACTAATAAGATGTTACCCGGAGTGTCTGCATCATCATTTTCGTCGAGGATCTTAACGGCTCTTTGGAGCGCCGGTAATGGATCGGAACCGCGACTTGGAATGATTGATGGATCCAAATCTTGTAGTGCAAACAAAATAGAGGTGGTGTCATCAGTTGGTGGGGTGATGAGGTAGTTATCACCGGCGTAAGCTAAGATCCCAATGCGTCTATTAACCTTAGAAGCGTTAAGAAGTTCAATTAAGCTATAACGCGCTCTTTGGAAACGGTTAGGTTCAAGGTCTTTAGCGAGCATAGAGAGGGAAGAGTCGATGACCCAAATCCAGTTTTCATCGTTTTGGAACATAGAGTCGTTTTGGCTAATAGCCGGACCACTCATCGCAAAAACAGCAAACACGTAAGGCACTAATAACCAACCAAATTTCTTCCATAATTTTGGTTTGGAAATAACAGCTAAACGAGCGCGTTCACTGATGCTCTTAGCAAGTTCATCGGAGTTTACTTGGCATAGTTCGGCTGTAGTTTGCGGCTTCATACTAGTTTGTTGAGACTTCAAGTAATTCATGAGGTCTTCACGGATGAAGTTCTGCAATTTATTCGCTTTGGCAAAATCAATATAAACAAAGATTAGTGGCAGGAAAAGCAGAATAAACCACCACGGACGAAGTATGGTAAAATCAGCCATTTATTCTCCTTACTGTAATAGATGCAGCCACCGCCATAATAATAGAAATAATAAGGAACCAATGATAAAGTTCGATTTCTGGTTGATAAGACACTACGTCTTCTTCTTGGGCTTCAAGGTAGCTGATTTCTTGGTAGCGACTCTTAAGAGCTCGAGCATCCATCGCCCGATAATAATTGCCACCGGTGATGCTAGCGATTTGTCTTAAAGTATCTTCATCTAGATCGGAGTTACCATCATTTTGGGCGTCGAGTAGCGAACCACCACCAAAACCTATGGTGTAGATCTTCATGTTGTGTTCACGTGCCATATTAGCCATTTCAATCGGGGTTGGACCACGAGTGGTGTTACGCCCGTCTGAGAGCAGAATTAAGATCTTTTGGTTGGTCTTGGCTTCCTCAAAACGTTCGAGGGCGAGTTTGATGGCGTCACCAATGTTGGTGTAAATACCAGCAAGTTCGATATCCATTTCATCAATCATTGAAGTAATGAGCTTCTTATCAAAAGTAAGTGGAGCCATTACGTCAGCGCGTTCTGCGAAGATGATGAGCCCGATTCTATCGTGGTATTCACGGTTTAAACGGTTTTTAACGAATTCAGAAAGTTGTTTTTTTACCACATCAAGACGAGATACAGAATTGTTTTCGTCGTCGTACATATCCTTAATATCCATAGAATCAGAAAGGTCTACGGCTAAGAAAATGTCACGATGTGGTTGGTTGACGACGATTACATCATCAAGGTATACCGGACGGCATAACGCTACAACTAAAAAGAACCATGCAGCATAAGCTAAAGTGAACATTAAGCGCACTTTGTTTTGTGGTTCATTATCAAGGGCAAACGGTAAAGAAGTAATGAAAATAAATTCATCTTTCTTCTTGCGTCCTGGTAAGTATCTAATTACGAATGGCACGACGAGCAGTAAAGCGCACAACGGCCATACAAATGCTATTGAGCCCATATTCTTCTCCTCATGCAAGTACGAATCCATTTCTTACATTCTTTAATAATGAGCTTACGGTCAGCGGTGTTTACCGTAGTGCCTTCTGGGTTAGTAAGAGCTGCGTCCCAAAAATTACGAAACTCATTAAAATTGGTGTTACCAGTGTCATCTAAGAAGTTAAGCCAAGAGTGGCCATAGAGACGGGCGAATTCTTTACGTTTGTGCGAAATAAGGCAAGTTTGCTTTAACCAATAATTTACGCGGAGTACAAAATTATCGTCGTTGAGCTTAATAGTTTGTAACCGACTATAAGCCTTAAAGTACGGCATCAAGCGCACTAAGACATAAATCACAGCGACAATTACAGCGACTGCAGCAACAACGCCAAGCCACCATAAAGATGCATCGACTGGCGGAGTGCCTTCGTGGATGTCATAAAGTGATGAGTAATCAAATTCCATATCTTAATAATCTCCTGGGCTTATCTCGCTTGAGTAGATGAAGCCGGATTGTCTTGCTGACGTTCTCTGGTTTCACAGCATAAGGTCTGAGAAACATCTATGCAGATGTTGCGCTGGGAAGCTTCAGAGAGTAAGCGGTCAATATTACGAATACGCTTACTACCGATACGGTCATAGTTTTCAACGAATGAAGTATCAAAAGAGCTTACATAGCACTGATTGGTCCCAGTATTGATCCCTATGGTACCATTACCGATGATTTCTTTTTCAAGTTGATCGTAAATTTGATAAGTACGAACAGAGTGGCCTTTATTTAGGCGACGTAAATAGAGCCAAGCAGTGTCATCGAAACGATAGAAGTCGCTGATGATGTGAAAAACTGAACCAGGGCGGGCTTTGTTTACATAAATGCGTAAGGCATCGTTTACTGAAAACTTAAAGTCCTGACGTAGTAGGCCCTGCTGGTAGCCTTGATAGATTTTATGGAGCCACGCCAAAATATCCTTACGGATGCTACTTGGTTGCTGGCGCACAGGAGTATCGCCAACGACAATCATGCCCCCGACTTTATCTTTCATGTCGTGAGCTTGCCACGTACAAGAAGCGGCGATGAGGCTCGCAAAACGAGCTTTTAATTGGCCTTTAGAGCCAAAGTACATGGCAGGATCGAGATCGAGGATAATATAAACGTTACGGTCTCGTTCTTCGCGGAATAATTTAGTAAATGGTTTACCAGTTCTAGCGGTAATACGCCAGTCAATGGTACGGATATCGTCGCCAGGCTGGTAGGCTCGAGCTTCAGAAAATTCCATGCCGCGACCACGGCTAGTAGCTCTTAAAAGACCATAGCGTTGGCTAGCTACGAGCGTACTAGGTAAAAGCTGCGATAGAGGAGGTACCTGGATAAGATCTTCAAAATCCAGCGCTATCCCTTGAGGCATCGAGAGTGACATGGCTGTTATCCTTGTGTTTGTTTTGGTCCGAAATTATTCGTAAGTAATAAATCATGAAAGTCGGCCCAAAAAATTAATCAGTTCTTTATTGATGACGTGATGAACAGTAATCTATATTTGCTTTTAAACTTATAAACCTAGATTTTAAGGTTTTCATTATAAAACAGGACCCTGGGGGCCCTGCAATATGTGTCATGCGGCTAAGATTAGCCGATGGTTACAATGGTATCAAGCAGAGTCTTGATTACTTCATCAGCGCTTACCTTATCCGCTTCTGCTTCCATACTCAAGAACACACGGTGTCTGAATACTGGGAAGATGCAGTACTGAATGTCTTCTGGTACTACGCGGTCACGGTTATCAAGCCAAGCTCTTACACGGGCACAGTTAGCTAACGCAATTGTGGCACGTGGAGATACACCACAACTAATCCAACGGCTTAAGTCTTGGTTGCCGTAGTTGTATGGCTTACGGGTACACATGGTGAGGTTAATGATGTACGGAATAAGTGCATCAGGAATTACTACACGCATGATTTCACGGCGAGCCATGAGAAGTTCTTCTGGTGTAATGCTTGGTAGACCATCTAAGGTACGTTCAACTTGCATATCTTGAAGCTGAGTTTCAACATCCTGACGGCATTCACGATCGTTAAGGGCAAGAATTTCCCTTTCGGTATCGCCATCTGGATAATTGATGTTGAGCTTAAGCATAAAACGGTCAAGCTGAGCTTCTGGTAGTGGATAGGTACCTTCTTGTTCAAGCGGGTTCTGAGTAGCCATTACTAAGAACAAGCCTGGAAGGTTGTGAGTTTCACTACTTACAGTAATCTGTCTTTCTGCCATCGCTTCGAGCAAAGCAGATTGAACCTTTGCTGGAGCACGGTTAATTTCGTCCGCCAAAATAAGGTTATGGAACAAAGGACCAGGCTTGAATTCAAAGGTTCCGGTTTGGTGACGGTAAATTTCGGTACCGGTAAGGTCGGCCGGAAGCAAGTCAGGTGTAAACTGAATACGATGGAAACTACCAACGATGCATTCGGACAGAAGCTTGATCGCTCTTGTTTTTGCTATGCCTGGAGGACCTTCGACAAGGATATGACCGTCTGCCAGCAATGCTGTTAAAAGCCCGTCAACTAAGTCAGGTTGTCCGAATATGTTTTTGTTCATATAGGAACGAACCCTTAAAATAGCTTCATTCGACATTTATATTTTCCCTATTATCCCAATTTATTCCAAACGGCCCTTAAAACATCAGTCGCATGGAGTTTGCTTCATACGTTCGTCAGATACACTTTACGTCTATAAATCTGATTTTGTAAGGAGATTATTTGGCGGTGCTGGTGCCTAAAGGCAGTTTTTACAGGCGCACGTCTTATAATCTGACCATTAAAGAACCGTATGTACGGTGTGAATTGTTGTATAACACCGAATTTCTAGATCCCGTAAAATATACCATAACTCAATTTATTGATAAGATTTTGGTTTAAAAAGTGTGTGCCGTGTCTTTTTTTTACCGATAAGTTTTGTATTTTGGGTAAAAATAGAGCATTTGATTGAATATGTACCCATATTACATACTTGTTTTTTGAGAGTGTATGTTAAAAACTTGGTTGTATATCTGTATGTTTTTACATAAAAAAACGTTGTTTTAACTAGCCATGTAAGTTTATGGTTGGGGATTTAGAGGTAATTATCTATAACTATATCCATATAGGGTAATTCTATATATAAATACATATATATGCGACATTTGAGTGTGGGACAATCTGAACTAAATGGAAATAACTACAACCATGTAAAATGCTTAAGTTAAGTCATCATAAAATTAGTTCCTCATAGAGTCCGTAAATTTGTTGCATTTATGTACAGAAAAGCGGTCTTAGTTTCAATACGGTGGCGTCTTGACCATTTATGATGCTTGTTATGGCGAATTTTGGTTCTAAAATTGTATAATAGGCATTATTGGAGCTTTGTTTTTCGTTTTACCATAATGTGAAGCACTGTAAAGCACTCTCTAAGAATAAATTTAAAATACCTCAGAGGTCCTTGACGTGGTTGGGGCGGATTCCTTGGTTGGTTCTTTGATTTGATGAGTAGTTCTTTGAAGAATGAATCCTTGGTTTTATGTCATAACGAAGTTGGAACTTTAGGTATTTAGTAATATTTTCAAAAATTGAATTTTGGCAGGAATTAGGTTGATGGACGACAAAAAGCTTTATTCAAACTTTGTAGTTGATAAGTGTCCGGATGAAATTGAGGCTGAAATCGTAAGCGAACTCGTAACTGTAAATGACGTGATTCGTTATGCGGCTAGCTATCTCATTGAAAACGGCGTCTTTTTAGGTCATGGTACTGACAGTTATTGGGATGAAGCTAACTATATCGTAATGTGTATGCTTAACCTCGACCCACCTGGGGATCCTGAAACTATGCAAGCGCGTTTAACCGACCGCGAAAAGAGAAATATTGCTCGTGCCTTGCGTATCAGGGTTAAGGAACGTGTACCTGCAGCCTACTTAACTCACCGCGCTTGGTTCTGTGGTATTGAATTTTACGTTGATGAACGTGTGATTATCCCACGTTCACCAATTGCAGAAATGATCCAAAATAATTTCGCACCATATTTAAAGAAGACTCCAGAACGCATTCTTGATATGTGTACTGGTAGCGGCTGTATTGCTTTAGCTTGTGCTAACCAATTCCAAGATGCAGTGGTCGATGCAGTCGACATTAGCGAAGACGCTTTAGCAGTATGCGAAATCAATGTGGAACGTTATGCCGTTGAAGATCGTGTTTACCCAATTCAAAGTGATTTGTTTGCAGTTTTACCGGAAGCTAATGCCGGTGACGAAGTGGAAGAGCTTTCTCAAGCGTTCCCAGAAGTAGTTAATGAAGGTTATGATTTAATTGTTTGCAATCCACCTTATGTAGATGCGCTCGATTTAGAAGATATGCCAGATGAATTCCAAGCAGAACCAAAATTAGCGTTAGCGGCTGGTGACGACGGGCTTGATTTAGTGAAGGCTATTTTAGCTGAAGCTTCTTACTACTTAGCTGAAGATGGGATTTTAGTAGTGGAAGTAGGTAACAGCATGTTAGCTTTAGAGGATGAATTCCCTAATGTTAAATTTAACTGGGTTGAATTTAAAAATGGTGGCGCTGGCGTGTTCGTTATGACTTATGATGAACTAGTGGAATATGCCCCTTATTTTGTTGAATTTAGGAGAAAACATTAATGTCCGGCAATACCTTCGGTCAATTATTTAAAATTATGACTTGTGGTGAAAGCCACGGTTTAGCGTTGGCGGCAATTGTAGACGGATGCCCTCCAGGGTTACCTCTTTCGGAAGCAGATATTCAGCCGGATCTTGACCGTCGTCGTCCAGGTCAGTCTAAGTTTACTACTTTGCGTCAAGAAGCAGACCAGGTCAAAATTATCTCTGGAGTATTTGAAGGTAAAACTACCGGGACTCCAATTGGCTTGCTTATTGAAAACACTGACCAACGTTCATCAGATTACACCGCAATTTCTCAGATGTTCCGTCCAGGACACGCTGATTATACCTATTGGCAAAAGTACGGCATTCGTGATTATCGTGGCGGTGGGCGTTCTTCTGCTCGTGAAACTGCTATGCGTGTGGCGGCTGGGGCGATTGCTAAAAAATATTTAGCAACTAAATTTGGGATTGAAATTTCTGGGTATACCACTAAAATTGGTCCGGTTATGGCGCAAAAGTGCCAGCCTGAAATTGCTTACGACAATAGATTCTTCTTTTGTGATCCGGACAAAGTTGAAGAAATTGAAGAATTTATGACTGAGCTCCTTAAAGAGCATGACTCTATTGGGGCGTGTGTTGAAGTAAGAGCAAGTCATGTGCCAGTTGGTTGGGGTGAACCTGTCTTTAGTCGCCTTGATGCTGATTTAGCAGCGGCGATGATGGGGATCAACGCTGTTAAGGGTGTGGAAATCGGTGATGGTTTTGCGGTCGCTGAACAAAAAGGTTCATACCATCGTGACGTTTTAACTCCTGACGGCTTTTTAACTAACCATGCTGGTGGTATTTTAGGCGGGATTAGTAGTGGGCAGGACATCGTTGTGCGCATGGCCTTAAAGCCAACATCTAGCATTACCATTCCGGGTAAAACTATAAATCTTCAAGGTGAAGTTACTGATGTGGTAACTAAGGGCCGTCATGATCCATGCGTTGGCATTAGAGCCGTACCTGTTGCTGAAGCGATGATGGCTTTGGTGTTAATGGAACACTTCTTACGTAATAGAGCTCAAAACGCGGATGTAGTTTGTCCAACCCCTGTGATTGCCTAGACTATAAATTTCAACTAGCAATTTCATTGGCTTTCTAATTAGCTTCTCTGCTAAGTAAATAAGTAGAAGCTAATCGGGTGAATAAGTAGAAGCCAATTTGGGATTAAACAAGTTAAATAAGCCGGAACTAAAGGTGGAGTTACCACTAAAAAGTTCCGGCTTAATTTTTTAGGAGTATAAATATAGATGAAGAATGTAAAAACAGAGCGAGACTTGTACCTAGTGCGTCATGGGGATGCTAGTTTTTTCAATTCTGATTACGAACGGGTTTTAACTTCACTAGGGGAAGCGCAAGCTAAAGCTGCGGGGACATTTTTAGCGCAAGAGTTAAAACGTAGATTTGAAAACTTAACTCAAGAAAACGCCCAAGACAGTAATATTCAAGTGACCTCTACTTTAGCGCCAGCCAAAGCGGAAGTTTTTGGTGCAGGGCACGTGTTAGTGCGTACTAGTGGCTACAAAAGAGCAGAACAAACAGCGTTTTTTATTGAAAGTGTCCTTAAAGCCAAGCTTGGCCCGGCAGTTAAAATTACCCACGAAGTAGATGCTAATCTAGCTCCAAGTGGTAATTATGTAGTGGAAAAAGAATTTTTAGAGTACGCTAGCGACACTTTACCTGAAGTTGTCATTGTGGTTACGCATATGCCTTTTGTGGCGGAGCTTGCTTGGACGTTAGGTGATAGAGAGGTTAGGGGGTTTGCAAACTGTGAGGTTGCAACCTTTGAGGGGCTAACTCCAAATAAAAATGGACCGACTACCTACGAGCCAAGTAAACATTGGTTACCGGCGTAGGGGGACTCAAAATTTTAGAAAGCACATCAAGCATAACTACATAAAGAAAAAGAGATAAGAAAGTAAATTAAGCTCCGTGTAGTTTTGGGACTTATGTCTTTAGGGGGTCTTAGAGTTTAGAGGCGTCAAGGGGGATAAATTTGGGTGTTAGATAAATATAAAAAATAAATAATGTATTTCGCTAAAGAAAGGCTATATCATTTATCCTAAGTATGGAACCGAGTCGACCAGCTTCACGTTTCTAACAAATCATTAGTTTAAAAAGGAAAAAGTGTCGTGGTGTTCTCTTTTTTTACTAAAAATTCCCCGTATTATTGAGCAAGTGTCTTTAAAAAGCTGTCTTAAAAAAAGAGGTTTGATTTTTAGCTCTTTGAGTACATACTTAATTTTTTGGGCTATAGTTTTTATGGGTAAAGTTACTTTAAGCCTGGGATAGGTCTTAAACGCTCGTAACTCGTAAATGGCTATAACAAGCTCTAAGATTAATGGTAATAGTAAGAGAGGCAAAATAAGAACAAGCTAAAACAAAAAGAAAGATAGTTTAAAAGACTCTGGTGCTTAGCTCTAGATTACAACAATATTAAGCATCATTAGATAAACATAAGCCATGCTATTTTGACAATAAAACCTGTATTTTTGAGGGACAGACGAAAGTTTGCTTAATGCTCTAAGAGTAAGGTTTTGGGGATAATGAAAAATGCATCGCGATAATTTAGGACAAATGCCATATGAGAATTTTTAAGAAATACAGTCCAGTTCTAGTTGCGCGTTACGTGCAGAACTACTTCAAGGGCCGGGTCTATATCCAAGGCCGTGGGGCTTATGAATTCAGTCAGGGTGTAGTCGTAATGCCAGAATGTCCGGATGCAAAGCATTCCAAAACCGTAACCGAAATCAATAATGTAATTCAGGAATCCAAACTTGCCATGTAGAGGCGTAGATTACATGTGGACCATGTAATAGATGCGGAGTGACATCCTCCCCCCCCCCACACACACACCTTAGAGGTGGGGGACTTCTTGCTGAGTTCTGTTAAAAACATGGATTAAAGCTGTTTTAAAAACTCGTTTCATAATACTTTAGAACGCCTTAACAGAGGTCTTAAATGAAGTCTTAAATGAAGTCTTAACGGAGCGTCAAAAAAAATCCCTGTTGGATGTTGCTATAACATGGGATTTTTTGTGGAAAGAGTGCAAGCAGATTTAAATGCGGTCGTAATGACCTGAGCGCATATACCAAATGCTCAGCATCATAGCTAAAAAGATCGTGGTTAAAATAGCAATCAGCAACTTTTTACGGGTGATCAAGGCATCGTCCCAATCGTTGCTAACATCGCCCCCGAACTTAAATTTAATTTTATCGTAGCGGCTTGATTCGATAGGTTCTATTTGGCCATTTCCAATTAGAGCCGCAAAACTTACTTTTGACTTATAAGGTACGCCATAAATGGTGTAGATTTCGCGTTGTTCAAAACCGATGTAATCCGCATGGTCTTCTTCATATTTATTGTCTTCAAAGATGTCAGCTTCCACCCCGGAGTAAAAGTTTAAAGGATATGTACTACCGATGCCTTCAGCGACATAGCTTTTGCCGGAAATAGTGAAATCATGGTTAGCTATCGTAATTGGAGACGCCTCAGTTTTATGTTGTTCTGGACACGGACTTGAGACGGTTTTTTCACGGTAGCGAGTTTGTTCTGAAGTAGGTTTTTTATTGCGACGCTGCGTGTATTTAACCATTTTTTTGCTGTAGATACGGCAATCGTAGTCGAGGCGTAAAAAATCTTCAGTGTTTGCGACGATCCCAAAATAATCGACCATATGGGGACCGGTAAACGATACATTGTTAACGATATAACTGCTCATTACTTTACTTTCGAGCGCTTGTTTTAATTCGGCATCACTGTTAATTTCAATCGCTTGTTCAGGATTATAACCGCCTTCTTTGGCTCCAGTTAAAAATGATGGTAAAGGGAGGTACATGACAGCCACCCCTAAAACAATAGCGAGCAGAATAGAGCTGATAATAACGTTATGGACTCGACGATCAGAAGTTATTTCCGGTTGGATATAGTTTTCAAGAATGATACCGTCACAGTGAACATTTTCATCTGATGACTTATGGCGGCGTAAAAAGCTCATAATTTCCTCGGTTAAAAATTTCTAAGCAACAAAAGCTAAATACTGGATAAATGTAAATGCCTAAATTACCAGCAACACCAAAGTTAGCTATTAATAAATTTCTCGTGAACGCACATACCAAATGCATAAGAGCATTGTTACTAAAATCATCCCTTCCGTAAAGACGAGAATCTTATTGCGCGTAATAAGAGGTTCTCGGAGCGTATAAACACTTGCGTTACCAAAGTAAAAGGTAGCTTCATTGACGCTGCTTGGCGGAATAGGTGAGAGCCTACCATTGCCCACAGACGCCCAAAAGTTTACGGTCGCTTTTTTAGGGATACCTGAAATTTGGTAAATTTCACGGCGCCTATCATTTTTGTGCAACTCGTGTTCGTCTTCGAATTTATTGTAATCAAAAAGATCTTGTTCATAGCCGTCAAACGTAGTTAACGGGAACTCACGGCCAGTCCCTGGAGTTTGGTAGTCCCTAGGTCCCACCTCAAAAGTATGCCCCGCAATGGTAATGGTGCTTTTGGTGGTGTAGACAGGATCTTCACATGGGGCGAGTCTTACTTCTTCATTGTAGTAATCGTGGCCGTAATAAGAATGGCGTCTTCCATGGCGGCGATGACGGACCTGTTGTTTGATATAAGCTTGGCATTTATAGTCTAAGCGCCAAAACTCAAAAGAGTTCGCGATTACCCCAAAATCATCAGGCACCTCTGTGGCCGTAAATGAAATGTTGGAGAGGCGGTAGGTGAAGATTTCGGGATTGGCAAGAGCCGCTTCTAACTCAGCATCGTCATCGATGCTTTTTGAAGTGTATTCAAAGCTACTTTCAGCGCCTTGAGGGGACTCTAGTCTAAAGATGATAAAGTAGGCCGCTACAAGGCCTAAAATTAAGCCAATGATGATTATGCGCCGAACGGCCGGATCTTGGGTTAAAGGTAGCTGTTCGTCATATCCGCTGTCATTGTTACCATAATTGCCAAATCCGTTACGGTTGTTTTTATGTAGCAAAATATCTACATAATCAACGTTACCATCGTCTTTCTTTTTGCGTGAAAAACTCATGCCTTTTTAAATTGTCCCGTGTAAAAAAATATGGTTTATTTGTTGTTAGTTATTGTTGTACTTATTGCTTGTTCGCTAGGTAGTAAGCCACTTATTAACTTATTATAATGGTAGCGTGGTTGTGGGCCGATTGTTTTTCTTTTCTTTTATGCTTTTTTATTTTGTCTTTAAAGAAAAGCAGCGACCCTCTGTTTTTTTAGGTGTGGGTTTGGAGCTTAGGTTTAGGCAAATTTAACTACGCGACCTGGGCGACGAGGTAAAGTTTTTGGATAATCGCCTTCAATATAACCTACAGCCAAGGTCCCAATACCTTCGTATTCCCCTTCAAGCCCAGCTTCATTTTTTAGCCATTCGATCCATTCAGGACGTTCAAACTGTTCGCGGGCTCGGTGGATCCAGCAACTACCAAGTCCTAAAGCACTAGCGGCATTCATCATGTTGCCAAGCACTAAAGAACCGTCATATACGTGGGTTGGAATGCTCTTATCAGAGAGCACAATGAGCATGACTGGCGCATTGTAAAATGGGTCGATAGAACAACCAAGGATTTCAGCGTTTACGGCACTGATGCGGTCACGTAATTCTTTGTTGGTGACGGCGATAATAACTGGAGATTGACGGTTGCGGCCGGTAGCAGCATAAAGACCGGCTTCAATAATATCGTCAAGATCGTTTGGGTTGACCATCTTAGAAGAAAAACTACGAATACTGCGACGTTTAATCATGTTTTCTAAAGCTGCGTTATTGGTGTTATGCATTATGAACTCCTAGTTCATTTATGAATCTATATAGTCGTGGACAAGCATTTGAGGCAAGCGATATGGCTTGCAATGATAATTAATAGAGCTCAAAAGACCTTCATTAATTATCAATACTAATGTTTGTGTGGGTATGATCAATTATACAAGATTTATGGTTGCTACTTTAAATTTGCTTGATAATTATCAAGAACAAAGAGGAAGTTGAGCGTTTTTTTAAGGTTAAGCGGTTTGGTTTTCATAGCGCTTTAAAAAGTGTGCTATTTCTTGTTCATAGAAATGAAAAATTCGCGTCTATATATAGACGTATATAAATATATCTATGTAATGCTTTAGCCAAGGTCCTAGCTAATTTTTTGGGGCGCGAGTTTTGTGACAGTGGAGCGCAAGATGGAATCTATAGAAGTAGCTAATATTTGTCGAGCCTTAGGTGATAATAGTCGGAGCAATACATAAACATCTTACTTTATGATAGAACCTACGTATGTCCAAGCTGTGGCTTTACCATAGACAGAGACATCAATGCAGCTATCAACTTAAGAGAAAAGATGAAAAAGACTTTAGTAGGTGGAGTTACCGCCGAATTTATGCGCGTGGATCCCCATCGTTTGCACGAAGATTTAGCAATAAATCAAGTAAAAGCGATGGCTTATGAAGCGTGAATTTAGTAAAAGGGTGAGTAAGCCTACAAAACTGTAGCTTATAAACTTTTTGTAGATCTAAAATAACGGTGGATTGATGGCTTGGTTTAAACGCAAGTAGTTTAAATGCAAACGGTTAAAATGTAGTCATACTAAGTTAAAAAAATAAGGTAAAAATTACAAGCAGGTTGCAAGGTAAAGAGTGCAGTTTTATGGCTAAGCATGCTACAATAAGGTCACTACAGTAGTTTTCCTTTAGACTTTATTCCTTTTTCCCTCAATATGATAAAACCAGATAGCGCAGAAAACGGTGGGCGTCTTTATGCCTGCATCGATTTAAAAAGCTTTTTTGCCTCGGTTGAATGTGCCGAGCGGGGGCTTAATGCGTTTTCTGGAGGGTTAGTGGTCGCCGATCCTGAACGGGGCCCGGGTACGGTTTGTTTGGCGATTACTCCTGCGTTAAAGGAACAAGGCATTCGGAATCGTTGTCGAATGTATGAAATCCCTCGCGGCACTTGGATGGTGACTGCGTCTCCGCGCATGCGTCTTTATATGCGCTATTCGGTTGATATTTTTGCTATCTACTTAAGGTATATCAGCCCAGAAGATATTCATGTTTATTCTGTCGATGAATGTTTTATCGATCTTACGCCATATTTAGGCGTTTATCATTTAACTCCGCGTGAATTTGTAAAGATGTTGACGCGGGAAGTCTATTTAGAAACTGGCATTTGCGCAACTGCTGGCATTGGGACCAATTTGTTCTTAGCAAAAGTGGCTTTAGATATCCTTGCGAAACATGCTTTTGACTGTATAGGGGTATTAAATGAAACTGAGTTTTTTAAAGTACTGCGGCATCATCAACCGATAACAGACTTTTGGAATGTGGGGCCTGGGATTGCAGAGCGGTTAAAAACTAAGTTTCATATCGTAGATATGGCCGGGGTTGCAGCGTGTGATGAACAATTATTGTATCGGGAATTTGGCGTGGGAGCTGAGTTTTTAATCGATCATGCGCATGGACGCGAGCCTTGTACTATTGCTGAAATTAAAGCTTATAAACCAACCTCTAGTTCTGTAGGTAATAGCCAGGTGTTATTTTCCGATTACGACCGAGCCGGGGCCTTTATTGTGATGCGGGAAATGGTAGAACAAGCTTGTCTTGAACTTATAGGTCGCGATGCTTCGGCTAGCGGTATTATGCTTGGCGTAAGCTACTCACGCGACCAAATACCACACCTAAGTGTGTCTAAAAAACTAGATGCGCCTAGCGATTCTTTTACTGATATTCTAAAAGTCTTTAACCAAATTTATGAAGCGCGAGTTGATAAAAAAGCTCCAATAAGAAAACTATCGGTGGCATTAACTGGGTTGTTACCGACAGCGATGGTGGGTTTTCAGCTGGATTTATTTAGTGAGCACCAAGATCCACTTAAAGAACGTCAAGTCCAGCGCACGATTATTGCCATTAAAGATCGCTTCGGGGGTAGTTCTATTTTTAGAGCCTTTAGTTTAGATCCACGGGCTACAGGGCGGATGCGTAATCGCTTAGTAGGGGGCCATAAAGCGGAATAACCCAAAGCGGAATAAAATGAACAAGCTAGGATTAAAACATATTGGAACTTGATGGAATGTTACTTGGTACTTGGATGTTACTTGGATTCTACTTTGGATAAAAACAACTAAATCCAACCAAATTCAATTTGCTTCACCCGACTTATTTCACTCTAATTCAACCTAATTCAACTTTTTTGACTTCTATAATTGTATTCGCCTCAACATCTAGATAAATACTTTGCGCTTTAAGCTTTACAAAGTCTAAGTTAGAATAATGGTATGAACGTTGGTTTGGGCTTAGACTCCAAAACAAAATTAAAATCTCAGCACCTTTTACTATGCAGAAGTTAAAATCAAAAGCCAAAGATTTTAGGTAGATTTTTACATCAAGGAATTTAACTAAGGCCCCAAAACCTGTGGTAAAACGTAGAGGAACTTTAAAATGAGTGAGCGCGCTAAACAATTTTTATCCTTTGCGGCCCTAAGGGGGTATTACGACATGGTGCGCGAAGGCTCTAAGGTGATTGAACCTAAACGGAGCTTAAGTGATGAAGAGTTGCAAGCGCTTAATGAAGCTGCGGCCAAGCTAAAAAAAGGCGTGCTTATTTCCATCGTCTTTTATGAAGATTATGGATATACGACTTTAGAAGGGCGAGTAGATGAGTTTTGTCCTGAGTTTAGACGTTTAAAGATTGGAAAAAAGCGCATCGATTTTAGTGAGGTTTTGGCTATTCAAATTTTAGGCACCACGCCTAAAGATGAAGATTTAGCCTAAGGCTAAACCTAAGCACAAAAAACACCAAAAGAACATTTAAAAACACCCCAAAAAATAACGGTCAAAGACTACGAATAAGGACTGAGGATTTATAGGATCTATGGATAGAGATAATAGAATTAAATGGCAAAAGTCCGGTTATGATGACGATGATAACGATGACTATGGCGATGCCAAAGCGCAACAAAGAGCTGCTGAATTTTTAAAGCGGAACCAAAAGATGGCAAGTCGCTCTCAATGGGGGAAAAAAAAGGCGCCTTCTGCCCAGCGGGCTAAACGTAAACTTCCTCTTGGCCGGTGCCGAGGCACAATAAAAAGCTATAGTGTGTGGCAAGATTTAGGAAAAATTGTCGATGCGTATGGACAAACGTATTTCTTTCACCAAAATTCTTTAGCTGATGTCTTTTTACCGCAACCTGGGGAAGAAATTTCATTTACGGTGCGCTTAGTTAGAGACCAAGTGGTTTATGCCGGAAACATTAGACGCATAAACTGGTATAGCAATGTAAAAGACCGGACACAAGTGCCAACTTGTCCGTTTTGTGGCTCTAATCATGGCATTCGCTTCCAATATATTCCAGAGCTTGAAAACCCTGAACCTAGTGCGGTAGCTAATCAAGAAAATGAAGTTCCGTATGCCCAAATTGGTTCTCCGGAAATGGCTGCATACTGCCACCAAATGGAACAAGAATCGCCAGTTGAATCCGAGGAATTAGGGGAAGAAGATAGAGTTTGGGTTTGCGCAACTTGTTTACGTGAAGTGCCACGAACCCCGGAAAACGAAATTGGAGCGCGAGCCGACTTAAAAGCTTGTCGCCAAGCTTTAGAAATCGTACACCATCATGGACCATTGATGCGCGTAGCGCCTTATGCTGAAGTTATGGTTTTAATCTTACTTTTGACTTGGGTGGCGAGTACTAAAAGTTTTCCGGCTTGGGGCGTCGCCGTTTATGTGGTGGTAGCTATTTTGGGGCTCATGTTTTTGGCGCATTATTTAAAACGTAAAACGGCGCAAAAAGCTCCTATTCTTAAGCAGGATTCTCCGTTTTTATACCTCTTAAGTGGCACGGGCGCCTCCAAGCATAGTAGCATTTATCAAGAACAAGCCGAAGACTTGTTAAATAACACCGCCTCAAACATTAAATTGTTAGCGAAAATTAAAGATTAAAGGGCCAAAAGCAAAAACTAAAATAAAACCGGTAAGTTGCACTGAACTTGCCGGTTTTATTTGGTGGTTAAATTTAGGTGGCTACTTGTTGGTAGCCACCCTGAGCTCTAGTTAAATTTGAGCTCTAACTAACTTAATTTAAAGAAGCACGTACTTCCTTTACTGCACACATCATGTTAGCAAGAGATGGCAAGCATTCTTCATTTTTACGCGTCTTAAGACCGCAATCTGGGTTAATCCAAACTGAGCTTACAGGTAGAACCTTAAGAATACTTTCGATGCGTTCTTTGATGGCACTGGTTTTTGGAATAACTGGAGAGTGGATATCGTACACCCCAGGGCCGATTTGGGCCCCAAAACCTTCAACCTTTAAGCTTTCGAGGAGGCTTAAACCAGAACGCGCTGCTTCAAAGGAAATTACATCGGCGTCCATCGCATCGATCCATGGCAAAATATCTCTAAATTCGCTATAGCACATATGGGTATGGATCTGAGTATCAGCTTTTACTCCGCTTGCTGTAAGGCGGAAAGCTGGGACCGCAAATTCAAGGTAATCGACTACTTGACGGCTCTTTTTAAGAGGAAGCTTTTCACGTAACGCAGCTTCGTCAATTTGGATTACTTTAATGCCGGCTTGTTCGAGATCTAAAACTTCATCGCGCACCGCTAAAGCTACCTGGTACATGATGGTCTTAAGGTCGAGGTCTTCACGGAGGAATGACCAGTTACAAATGGTAACCGGGCCGGTCAACATGCCTTTAACTGGTTTTGAGGTTAAGCTTTGGGCGTAACAAGCGGTTTCTACAGTAATTGGATTTTTACGTGAAACATCACCCCAAACTACAGGAGGCTTAACGCAACGGGTCCCATAAGACTGAACCCAGCCATTACTAGTGAAGACAAAGCCATTTAAGTGTTCACCAAAGTATTCCACCATGTCATTACGTTCAAATTCACCGTGTACTAAGACGTCAAGGCCTAGTTCTTCTTGGGTTTTGATGCAAGCTTTGATTTCGTTCTTAATGCCAGTGTTATAAGCGTCTAAGCTAATGTTACCTTGACGTAAGTTACGACGCAAGGCACGTACTTCGGCCGTTTGAGGAAAAGAACCGATGGTGGTGGTTGGTAGCACAGGAAGCTTTAAAGCGAGCTGCTGCTGAGCTAATCTTTTGGCTCTCGCTGGAAGACGGGTAAAATCGCTATCCTTTAAGGCAGCTACTCGAGAATTAACGGCTTCATCTGGAGTTGTGCGTTGTTTACTTAAAAGTTCGCGTCTAGCGTTTAGTAAAGGCGCAGCTTCAAGAGGAGAGCTTTCAGCTAAGCTAAGCACAGAGAGTTCTTGAACCTTTTCTTGAGCAAAAGAGAAGTAAGCGGTATATGCTTTATCAAGCACAGTTTCGGTTGCGGTAGTTACTGGTACATGAAGAAGTGAACATGCGGTCCCAAGCACAGCATTTGGGGCAAACTTCCTGATTTCCTCAAAGCGTGCAAGCACAGCATCGTAATTTGCACACCAAATACCACGCCCGCGGATTAACCCTGCAAATAAAGTGGTGCTAGCCGGAAGAGGATGCTGCTTTAAAAGCTCAAGGTTGTAAGCGCCTTCATCAAAATCAAGGCTGATCCCATCTGGAGCTACGGCGCAGATAGTATCCCAAGCGTCACGAATATCCCCAAAAGAAGTACGAATTAATACCTTTTGCTTACGGTTGGCCAAGATAAGTTCATAAAGATAGGTTAAAAGCTTCTTATCTTCAGCGCTAAGGTCTAATACAAGTGCTGGTTCATCAAAAGCAAACCAAGAAGCCCCTGATTGAGCTGCATTTACAAGTAATTGTTTAACCGCTAAAGCTAAAGCAGGCGCTAGTTCTTGGGCGGTTCTATTGTCACTATAGGAAGTTAGCTTTAAAAGGGTGAACGGACCAATGATGCTTGGGATGGTTTCGATGCCAAGAGCCTTGGCTTCTTGGTAATACTTGATTGGGCCTTGGCCTCTTAAACTAATTTGAGTTGAAGCGTCACATTCAGGTACGAGATAGTGGTAGTTAGTAGTGAACCACTTTCTTAAAGCTAACGCTACTTTGCCTTCAGTCCCGCGCGCTGGAGCAAAAGCACTTGCTACATCGTCCGCCAAAACATCCGCGAATCTTTCAGGGAGTAAGCCAAAGAGAATAGAAGCGTCGAGGACGTTATCGTAAAAAGAGAAATCGCCTGATGGGATATAGTCAATGCCGTTTTGGGCTAGAAGTTGCCAGTTGTGGGCTCTAATGTCGGCCGCTACCTTTTGGAGTTCTTCTGCGCTTAATTTGCCCGAAAAAAATTGTTCAGTGGCAAATTTAAGTTCACGATGGGCACCGATACGTGGATAACCAGAAACGAATGTTTGCATTATTTGCTCCTTAATATGGTCCGCTTAGGCTTAGTTCAGTCGTAAAATTCGAGCACTAAACAAAACTTTTTAACTAGTCTTTCGTAAATTTGGATCTAAGGTGAGATCCATATTGAAATCCATATTGAGCTTCAAACTGAAATGGAAATCGCAAAAAGCTAGGTTCTAAAAAGGGCGGAGCCATTTATAAATTAGGTTGTAAGTAAAATTTTAATTTATGGGGGAGGAACCATAGGTTCCATATCTTACGTAAACGCTGGTACCTTGTAGGGTTTAAAACGTAAGCATTCGTCCTACGCGTCGTTGGTAAAAATTATAATTAAACCGCTTGATATAGTAAAATCATATATTCTTATGGCATGGTATAGTATTTTCCTATATCAATAAAAAACACATAGTTTGCGCTCATGAGCAGAGCCTTAAAATTCATAGCCTTTGGCGCCTAATTTTTGTTTAGGAATTAAAGCCAAAGAAATAAAGAAAACAAAGGAAAAAGTAACCAAAGAA
>ERZ1034739.90-NODE-90-length-32870-cov-80.156758_pt1 | contig 32870 bp, 24 predicted proteins | sample MGYA00520636_ERZ1034739 | MGnify/ENA primary metagenome ERZ1034739 (study PRJEB33766, sample SAMN09781703) | gut metagenome | biome: gut microbiome | host: Homo sapiens | place: Madagascar | study: EMG produced TPA metagenomics assembly of the PRJNA485056 data set... | reverse complement strand
CAATGAATTCCTAAAAATTATTATTTTCTATATCTAGATCAGCAGAATATGGGTTATTGCCGATATTAAAGAAGGTTGTTTTTTATTAGACTTTTGAAAAACCAAGCTCCGCTGTTAAAATTACCAAAAATAGTAACAGTAAGGCGGAAGTTTTAGCTAAAGCAATTAGCGATTAGACTCAATGATTTGGTTATCGGCTTCGTGAGTCATGTTTTCGAAGTTAAGCACTCGGCCCTTGCCGGTACGTTTAACTTCGTATAGCGCTTGGTCGGCGTGGTTAAGTAAGTCGTTCTCATTGATTGGGCGTGGCAATGAACTGCTATCCATCACCCCGATTGAGCAGGCTAAGTAATAACGTTCAGGTAAGTTAGTCACAGGATGTCCTAAGAACTCTTCAATTTCAGCCTTGTAGCCATTTTGGGCTTTAAGCTCATCCAAAATATTTTGCATGCGCTGTTCTGCTTCCATTGCAGTGCAATTCTTCATGAGCAGTAGAAATTCGTCCCCACCCCAACGACATGCTACGTCATTAGGAGCCTTACGACTATTTAAGAGTTTAGAGAACCAAATCAATAATTTATCCCCAACTTCGTGGCCCAAATTATCGTTGTAGTACTTGAAGTTATCAAGGTCGATAAAGCCAAGGGCTATATTTTGGTTTGGCATTAACTGTTTGATCGTCTTTTGGAGCCGAGAGTTGAATTCCATGCGATTGTAGAGACCTGTCAGCATATCGGTGGTGCTTATCTTGATAAGCTTGGCACGCTGAATCATGGTAATTAACTGGCTTGAAAGCTGTTGGGCAATAAAGTTAATTGAATCTGAGCTTTCGTTTTTATTATCTGTCTTGTTATCAAAAGTGAATAACATCATTTGGCCAAAAAGCTCATCTCGATCCATGAGCGGGAAGATGGCGATGCGGTATATTTCCCAAGTGCCAATTTTGACGTTGGAAAATACCTTGTATTCGCTAGTGATGTTTTCATTACAGAATTGCTGAACGCGCGCAAAACTAAAATCAGAATACTGTCTTGAAGAGTTAAATTCTTTAAGTAGAGTTGTGTTTTCTTGATCGTTATCGATGTAGTAAACAAAACCACCGTTGATATTAAAGTGTGAAGAGAGTAAACGTAAGGTCTCAGCTGCCAATTGTTCATCATTTTCCACGCTAAGACTAAAGTTATGAAGCATAGAACCTAGACGAAGTTCGTGCACTTGGCGCCATAAAATGTTTACGCGTCGTTCCTGCTCCACAAGCGGGATAATCTGATTGAATTCGTTAAGTGGAGTGTCAAGACTTGTAAGTCCACTAGTAGCATTGTAAGGAATGCCTTTCCAAGCATTGATAAGTTGATTTTGGCTGTTGAAGAGCTGATTTTTAGTTGCAAAAGCAAAACCGGTCTTAAAGAAATGATAGCTTTGCTCATACATACAAAAATGAGCAAAGATCTTAATGCCATTAAGGTAAAACAGGATTCGAAGCTGGGAATCTAATTGCAAAATTTCAAGTTGAGGCTCGAGCTTCCCCAAAAGCAAAGTAGCTTGTTGCTTGTTATTTGAAATTCCATAAATCATGGCCTGTACAAGATTGTACATGAACATTTCTGTTGTTTGAGCGGCTAGCACTGAGCGAATGTTGGTGCTGCGTTTTAGCATTTGGGTCGCAAAATTAACTTCCCCAAGGCTAGCATAGGCAATTGCTTTAGATAACAGGATGTGGTGTAAATTATGGAATGGCAGTTTAAGCGTGCCACGAATAGACATCACTTCCTGCAAAATGTTTAGAGTGTGCAAACTTTCCTTGTATAACCCGGTAAGTATGTATAGCTTAGAAAGGTTATAAAGGGTGATAGTGATTTCGGAATAATCGTTAAGCTTAATTGAATTTCTTAAAACTTTTAAGAAATATTCATGGGCTTGAGGAAAATCTTCAGTTTCAATGTACAGATAACCAATGGAGTTGTACACATGGGTTAATTCAATTGGCACATCGAGTTTATCGTAGATTTCTTCGCTTAAACGATAAGCATGTAATGCTTCAGCAATACGCCCCATGTTAGAAAGCACGATCCCGCGGCAGTGATGAGCGGCGGCAAGTTCATGTCTAATGCCATTACGGTTGGCGATATTGATGGCTTTATTACAATATTCAAGGGACTGTTTAAAATCAAGAGCCGGATCCAGGTATGCTTGAGCAAAAGAATTACGTAAAACGTAAGTTAGTTCCTTCATGAGATCTTGGCGTTCAAGTCCGTTTAACAGTGATTCGAGATTATGGGTCCCAAAGCGAATACTTGAGCGGTCATAGGCTACAAAAAGACAGAAATTAGCAATAGCAACTAAGCGTAGATTCATGCTGATTTCACCCAAATGAGCCGCCATTTCGGCAAAATGCAGAACCGATTCAAAGTCTGATCTAAAAATATGGGTGTACGCTAATTGAGTATAAGCGCGACAAGCATCGTCGTTGTTATTGCGGTATTGCGCTTTTTCATACATAAGGTCGAAAGAAATTAACGCTTCTTCGTAATTATGTAAATAAAGCTGAGCGCGGCCATTTAAATGGTACAAGGTGACTTCGTTTTCTGACGCAAAGCCATCATAGCGGTTAACTCTTAATTTCTTAGTTAGTTCCGAAGTGATGGTTAGCATTTCTTCGCAACAGAAGAAATTGAGCAACAAGCTACTATACTTAATGCCTTCGGTAATACTTGTAGTGACGTTATTTGGTACTTTAGAAACCTGAGGCCATTCGTAGCGTCCATTATCGGTAGAAAAGCCTGTTTCTGAATCTGTAGGTCTTACGATGCTACAAATATGTTCAAACTTACTTTCCCAATCTAACCATTCGGTGGTGTTGTGTTGGGCATCAACAGAAAAACCAAGCAACACTATAGCATTAGGATTGTTACGTAGAGTTTCGTTCTTGTGGCCTAATGGGGAAAAGCTTTCTGTTGCAAACAAATTAGTAGTTTTACGCTGCTTATCAAGATTACTAAAACTTTTGTTTATATTAGCAGTGAGAGTGTAACAATAATCAGATTCTTGGACGTCTTGTTTCTTAAAGATGTCGAGGAGAAACCTAAGCGAAGTTGGACCGGCATATTGAATGTTACTAATGCCGATCATCATTTTTTCATCATTGCTAAGCAAATGATTAAAAATGGCTTTGATATTACTGTGCATGCGGTGCTGAATATATTCAACATCGGATGGCATGTAGAAATTGGTTAAAGGGTTTGAGTTTTTAAGCATGTTTGTAAACAGCTGATTTTCAAAAACTTCAAGATTGAGGATATCGGCAATTTGTTCTAGGGGGATACGACGTTGATTTAAAATTTCCCTAATGGTGTACATCACAGGGGCTAGAGGGTAAAAATAGTCGTTTGGTGTTAGCACTATACGAATAGGTCTCTCCACGCCTTTCTTTTGGCAGAAGATATCGAAGTCGGAACGAATCTCGGCTTGGTCGCAAAAGGAAATCATGACTAAATCAAGTTTCTTGGTATTCGCATTTTGTTGATAACTGCGTTCCAGAACAGTTCGAATATGTGCTGACACTTGTTATAAAGTTCCTAAAATTTTGTCAAGCCGATTAAAGGCTTGTTTTTTTTCAAATGTTGTTTAATTAGTTCCTACAATAAACACTAGCTTGAAAACTTAATTATTTCCTAGTTTATTTGGGGTTACGATTGTGGAACATTTTTTTATTTTATTTAATGTTGCTTGGCTATAGCTGTAATCAATTTTATGTAGGCTATAGCTTATTTTGTAAGATGATATTTTGTTTTTATCAAAGAGGGGAAAAGCCCCGCCTGAATATACGCACAACTGTCTAAATTATAACGCAAGCCGAAGATGTGGTAAGTGAAAGAATGATTCTTTTGCCTATATATTTTGGCTATATTTTGTTTTTGCGAATTAGCTCGCAATTTCATGTAATTTAGTGGCCAAACCCATGAAAATGTTACTTCTTTATAGACATAGCTTCATGGACTAATGTGATTGTTTAATGGTACATGCAGGGAAAATCCCTAATGAATTAAGGCTAAAAAGAATTTAAGGGGGTGTTTGGGTCTTAAGTATTATGGGGTATGTTTGGCGAAATTTTAGATGTGGCCTATGGGGCGCTTACTTTTGTGGTTTTTAGTTGAATCGTTATTTAGTAAAATCCCTCCCTTACTAAGACGATGTAAGGCTTAGAAACAGAGGGAGTGACATCCTCCCCCACCTATAGAGGTGGGGGACTTCTTGCCGAGTTCAGTTAAAAAGTAAGTTCAAAAGCTAGTTAGTATTACTTTTGATAGCTTGCTGCTAACGCTTTAAAGGCTGGCATTGAACGCTTAATCATATCAGCACTTACACAGTAAGCGATACGAACATAACCTGGGCATCCGAAGTCATCGCTTGGAACTAAGAGGAGATCATGTTTTTTAGCTCGTTCGCAGAAAGCGTTAGCATCTGGTTCCATGCACTTAACAAAGAGATAGAAAGCCCCATCAGGGTGTACGCATTCAAATCCAAGTTCTGTTAAGCCGTTAAAGAGTAGATCACGGTTTTTAGCATAGATGCTTAAATCAGAAGTCAAGCCACAGCAACGGGTAATAAGGTGCTGCCACATAGCCGGAGCACAAATGAAGCCGAGTGAACGACCAGCCCCACAAATAGCAGCGTACATTTCTGAAGCTTGTTCTAGTTCTTCAGGAACTAAAATGTAACCGATACGTTCGCCTGGAAGTGAAAGTGACTTGCTGTATGAATAACAGATAAGAGAGTTGGCGTAAAAATCAGTGATAAATGGAGTCTTGGTATCATATGCGATTTCACGGTATGGTTCATCAGATATGATATAGATTGGGTGACCGTATTCAGCGCTTTTTTGTTTTAACAAAGTAGCGAGCGCAGTAAGTTGTTCAGCGGTATAAATAACCCCGGTTGGGTTGTTTGGTGAATTTACAATAACTGCTACAGTTTTGCTGTCAATCATCTGAGCACAGGCTTCAAGGTTAAGGCCAAAGCTAGGCATCAAGGATGGAACTACTCTAGTTTCAGCGCCCATAGATTCAATGAAAACACGGTATTCAGTAAAGAATGGAGCAAAAACCATAACATTTTCACTGCCATCAGGATTATCAATGATGGCTCGAAGTGAAATAGTTAAGGAAGCAGCAGCGCCACAAGTAAGGTAAACGTGTTCACCTTTAAAGTTTTTCCCATATCTGGCATTAAGATTTTCAGCAATAGCTTTACGTGTATTAGGGTCGCCTTGAGCTGAGGTATAGCCGTGAAGCTTGGTTGAAGGTTGCCAATTTAAAAGTTCTCTAGCCGTATCGGCAACTTCCTTTGGCGCTTCTACGCTTGGGTTACCAATACTAAAGTCAAAAACATTTTCCGCTCCAACCTCGGCAATACGTTTTTTACCATATTCAAAAATTTCGCGGATTACACTACGGCGTGAGCCGAGTTCATACATTTTGCTGTTAATCATAATTCCTCCAAAGATGTACCTATTGTAATATCTTTACAGACCAAAACAAGATATTTAAATTCTAGCTGCCAAGTAAGACTAGGCTAAATTGTTGAAAGTAGGATAATTTTTGTTGTGGCTTGGACAAGGACGCAAGCTAAAACTCCCACTAGGTAAAATTGCCACTAAGTAAATTAATTTATTTTGCCAAAAGTTGTGCTTAAAAATAGGGGTTCGATTGGGGCTTTTAATAGTTTTTTTGGGCGATTGGCCATTTGGAGGATTACTAGGAGCTAATTGTATTTTCGCAAGTTTTAAGGAAAATCTAACTTCAAAGTGGGCGTTATCGAGGTTAACAAAATGTTATAATTTGGGGGATTAAACAGGCTATTTTTTCATTAGGTATTTAAGGTATTAAAACATGACGCGCATTTTGGGACTTGCCCTAAAAATGATTGTCACTTTTGGTTTTCTCATATCAGGAGCATTTTTTTTCATACAGCTCTTAATTTTTTTTGGAGGTCAAATTTGTGCGAGCTCGCAGGCGTATCCTTTGGCAGATGAAGAAGATAATTTAGTAAGTGTAGGCGCACATGCTTTTTATCCAGTAAAGATGAACGTGGTGCCTAATGAAGAAAACAGGCAAGAATTGTTAGCAGAAGTGTTTTCACTAGCAATGACTAAAAATGTAATTAAAACTCACCCCGAATTTTATCGTGAGGTTCTATATACCCCTCGGGATTTATATTGGAAGCTTAAATCTAAGTACTATGAAGTAGACTATAGGAGTTCAACTCTTCCTGATGCCTGTGTTTTAAAGATTTTGTATAGCGATGAAAGCGAAGCTTTGGGCGCCATGTCGTCTGCAACTCCCATGAAATCGTACGTATTAATGTGGCAACGAGCGCCTTTGTGCTTGTTTGCGGACGAAGAGAGTCCTAAAGATTACGTGTTAGCTTGGAAGTTTGAAGTTTTATGGGTGGGGGCTCTCTACGCTGGGGCGTTGTTATTAGTTTTAATTCTCATGGTACTTTGGTATATGGTGCCCCTTAGAGTGAAAAGATTAGTGGAATCTTGACAAGCCACAAGAGCAGGCCACGCTTATGATACTGATTAGGTTCAAAGTTGTGGTTTATCTACCTCAAATCTGCTCCAAACAACTAAACCGAAAAGAAACAAGACGAAAAAAGCAAAGCTAAACTCAAACTAACCTAATCTAAAAAACAAGACTAAACATGTAAATTAGATAAGGTGAGGTAGCTTAATCGGAACTTGAACTTAGTTGAAGTCTAGTCATTGAAAAAGCCTCAACTAGTGTCTATTGGTAAAAGTCATGAAAAAAAAGAAACTTCCTATTCAAGTTGGGGGAAAAATCCCTCCCAAAAGTCACAATTTCCTGCCAAAAAAGCAAAAATTAGCGCAAGCTAAAAATTCAAGTTGGGCCTCACATAAATCATCTAGAATCTTTGAGCAAGGGCTATTTGTAGATCTTTTGTTAGTAATCTGGTGGCTGTTTGTTATTGCTTATAAGTTTGCTTTAGGGTTCTTAAGTTTATTTGGGGGAATCTTCCTTTTTTGGGCCATAGGGAGTTTTTTGTGTTATTTGGTGTTCCAAACTCCTGCTCTTTATTATGCCACCAATGTTGAAGGAAAAACTTCGTTTTATAAAGATGTATCAAGGACTGTCAGTAGCCAATTTTCATGTGGAGATGAAGAGGTTGATGATGAAGATATAAACATCGAAGAAACCGAGGAAAATGATGAAGATCGGGCTTGTTTAAATGAGTTTTGGCCGATTGATTTAACCATTGAAAATCGAACTTTTGAAGATAGATTTAACACCTTTTGGGCGTATATATTTATGACTGGGAGCTTTGGGAAGAAATATTTTCCAGATGGTTTAGATTTTTATCGAGGTATTAGTAATTCGTACTATACCGTAACCTATAGCTATAATGATAAACTTCGGAGAAGAGCTATTAGTCAGCTCTATACTGATAAAGAAGAGGCTACCAGAAAGTACCACGAACCAGGGCCTATTCGGGGGAGGATTTATTATAGAGAATTTGATAAGAAATACGTTCTTATCGATTCAAAACAAGGACTGCGTCAATATACCAAGGAACGAAAAGCTCGTTGTTTAGAGTTGTTCTGGCACCATTTAGGCATGATGATTGTTATTTTGGTAGGTGGGATAATTTGTGGCTTTAAGTGGCGCCGTGCAAAGTTAAAACTAAACAGTCAAAATTTAATGGTAAATGATGTGAAGGCTTAATTTATGGCTTTAAAATTTTTAGTTAAACAGGCTTGAAATGGTTACAATCTAGCGCTGATGGCTAAAGGTTTTTGTTAGGAAATGAGCCTATAACGCTATTGTAGATGCTGAAAAATATTTGGCTATGCTATAATTCCCCCTAATTTAGTGTGAAATAAAGCTGTTCATTTGGACAGTGGTGATTTGGTGAAAGGTATGAACAAGATTGGTTTTGTTTCTCTTGGGTGTCCGAAAAATCTCGTAGACTCGCAAAATATTATTACTCTACTTATGAAAGATGGGTATCAAGTGAGTTCGAGTTATGATGATTCAGATCTTGTGATTATCAACACTTGTGGTTTTATAGATTCGGCAATTGATGAATCGATGGATGCTATTGGTGAAGCGCTTGAACATTGTCATAAAGTCTTAGTAACTGGATGTTTAGGTCCAAGAACCGATTTGATTCGTGAATATTTTCCTCAGGTATGTGGGATCACAGGGCCACATAGCCCCCTTGAAGTTATGGATATTGTCCACCGTGAACTACCGGTCGGAGCTTGTCAAAAACCACTTAGAGTGCCAAAAGGCGGGGTGCGTTTAACTCCTTCTCATTACGCTTATTTAAAGATTTCTGAAGGGTGTTCGCACCGTTGTAGTTTCTGCATTATTCCAAAAATCAGAGGCAAGCTTTCATCATTTGCCCCGGAACAAATTTTAGAAACAGCGCAAGCTTATCGCGATAATGGGGTTAAAGAGCTTTTGGTTGTGGCTCAAGATACCACGGCTTATGGTAGTGATGCGGGTTATCGCTCATTTGCAGGGCATGACCGAGGGGATTTATATGCTTTAACAGAAGAACTTGCTAAGTTAAAGCTATGGCTTCGAGTTCACTATGCTTATCCTTACCCTCATGTTGATCGTTTGATTGAACAAATGGCCCAAGGGCTAGTACTTCCATATATGGATGTACCTATGCAGCATGTAAATCGCCGTATTTTAAAATTGATGAAGCGACCAGGGGATCATGACCGTAATTTAGAGAATATTGCTAGATGGCGTCAAATTTGCCCTGATTTGATTATTCGTTCTACTTTTATTGTGGGGTTCCCGGGGGAAACTGAAGAAGAATTTTGCGAACTGCTCGATTTTATCAAGGAAGCGCGGTTAGAACGAGTTGGCTGCTTTGCTTATAGTCCAGTGCACGCAGCCGATGCTAACGAACTTCCTGATCAAATTCCAGAAGAAGAAAAACAAGAACGCTTAGACCGTTTTATGATGGTACAACAAGAGATTTCTCGCGCTTGTTTAGCAGCTAAAGTTGGAACCATTCAAGACGTAATTATCGATAGCGCTACTCCAGAAGGTATTATCGGGCGTACTAAGGGGGATGCTCCTGATATTGATGGTATTGTTAATCTTACCAAAACAGGTTTTACCCCTGTAGGACCTGGTTCAATTGTTAAAGCTAAGATTACGGGTAGTGATGATTACGATTTAACAGGGGAAATTATCCTCCCGTAACCCCCTTGTTTAATTAACAATCGCGAGTTTTTTAATCATTTATGGTCTTAAGCCAAAAGTATGGACGTATAAACGTCTGTATTTTTGGCTTTGCTGTTTGCAAATTGTATAAGTGCACTTATAGATAATGGTATATAATAAGCCGTTAAGTTTTTTTTCGCCGAATACTGCGTGGCAGTTTTGGTTTTTTGTGGCATTTGGGAGCCAAGGGTAATTTTTTATTATGTCAATGCGCTCAATTTACTGCGGTGACGTTCGCGAAGATTCGTTAGACCGTGAAGTTGTGCTCTGTGGTTGGGTGAACCGCAGACGAGATTTAGGTGGCCTTATTTTTATCGATATGCGCGATAAGGCTGGTATCGTACAGGTTTATTTCGATCCTGATCAAAAGGAAGCTCATGAAATTGCTTCTCAGTTAAGAAATGAATTTTGTATTAAGGTTAAGGGTATTGTTAAAGCCCGTCCTGAATCCCAGATTAATGCCAACATGGCTACCGGTAAGGTAGAGGTTATGGCTACTGAACTTGAAATCATCAATCGTTCAGAACCATTACCACTCGATTTTAATCAGGAAAACACTGAAGAACAGCGTTTAAAGTATCGTTATATTGACTTACGTCGTCCTGAAATGTTAGCTCGTTTTAAGACTCGTGCTCACATTACTAGTTATGTACGTAACTTCTTAGATGCTAATGGCTTCCTTGATACCGAAACCCCAATGCTTTGTAAAGCAACTCCAGAAGGGGCTCGTGACTACTTGGTACCTAGCCGTATTCATCACGGTAAGTTTTATGCTCTTCCGCAGTCTCCACAGCTCTTTAAGCAGTTGTTGATGATGAGTGGTTTCGATCGTTATTATCAGATCACTAAGTGCTTTAGAGATGAAGATTTACGCGCTGATAGACAGCCTGAATTTACTCAGATCGATGTGGAAACTTCATTCATGACCTCTGATGACGTTCGTGAAATCATGGAAAAAATGATCCGTGGTTTGTGGAACGACGTTCTTGGGGTTGAACTTGGCGCTTACCCAGTTATGACTTGGGATGAAGCGATGAGCAAGTATGGTTCTGATAAGCCAGATCTTCGTATTCCAACTGAAATTGTGGATATTGATGACTTAGTTAAAGATTGTGGTTTCTCTGTCTTTACTGGGGCTTTAGAAGGCGGTAAGGGCCGTGTGGCTGCTCTTCGTATGCCTGGTGGCGCAGAAAAGACTACTCGTAAGATCATCGATGAATACACTAAGTTCGTTGGTATCTACGGGGCTAAGGGCCTTGCTTGGATGAAGGTTAAGGAACTTAATAAGGGTATTGAAGGTGTTCAATCTCCAATTGCTAAGTTCTTGTCTGACGACATCGTAAATGGCATTTTAGCGCGCGTTAAGGCTGAAGCTGGTGATATTATTTTCTTTGGTGCTGATCCTAAGAAGATGGTAGTTTGCAACGCTCTTGGGGCACTTCGTCTTAAGGCTGGTAAGGATCTTGACTTAGTTGCTGATGGCTTCAAGGCTCTTTGGGTGGTTAACTTCCCAATGTTCGAAGAAGCTCAAGATGGTTCTATCACAGCAATGCACCATCCATTTACCGCTCCAAGCAATTGTACAGCTGAAGATCTTAAGAATGATCCATATTCAGTTTACGCTGATGCTTATGACATGGTTATCAATGGCTATGAAGTAGGTGGCGGTTCTGTACGTATTCACAAAGAAGAAATGCAGCAAGCGGTGTTTGAGGTTCTCGGTATTGATGAACAACAGCAACGAGAAAAGTTTGGCTTCTTACTTGACGCCCTTAAGTATGGTACTCCACCACATGCAGGCTTAGCCTTTGGTCTTGACCGTTTGACCATGCTTCTTACTGGTACTGATAACATTCGTGACGTAATTGCCTTCCCTAAGACTACGGCAGCAGCTTGTCTTATGACCGATGCTCCAAGTTATGCTGCGGCTGATGCGCTTACTGAACTTGCTATCAATTGCACTGATATCGAAAAGTAAAAATCTAGTCCCTCTGTGTAGTTTGGCTAACAGAGGGATTTTTGATAAAATATCGTTCATTCCGGATTGCCGGAACAGATTTTAATTGGCTTACGGGGTTGCCCGTTAAGCACTAAAGTAAAAATAAAGAGAGGACACTATGTCAGGACATAGTAAATGGGCTAATATCCGTTTCCGTAAAGCTGCTCAGGATGCTAAGCGTGGTAAGATTTTTACTAAGCTTATTCGTGAAATTACCACTGCTGCTCGTATCGGCGGCGCTGATGAAAACTCAAATCCACGTCTCCGTGCTGCAGTAGTTGCTGCTCTTTCTCAGAATATGACCCGTGATACTGTTAAGCGTGCAGTAGAACGTGGTGTTGGCGGTGGTGAAGGTGCAGAACTTGAAACCATTGTGTATGAAGGTTACGGCCCTTGTGGCACTGCCTTCATGGTTGAATGTATGACTGATAACCGTAAGCGTACTGTATCTGACGTACGTCACGGCTTCTCAAAGTTTGGCGGTAACCTTGGTACTGATGGTTCTGTATCTTACCTCTTCTCTAAGAAGGGTGTAATTAGCTACGAATCAGCTGATGAAGAAAAGGTAATGGAAGCAGCTCTTGAAGCTGGTGCTGATGACGTTGTGACTAACGACGATGGTTCAATCGACGTATTCACCACTCCAGAAGGTTTCGGTGATGTGCTCGATGCTCTTGAAAAGGCTGGACTTAAGCCAGATAGCGCTAAGGTTTCAATGATTGCTTCTACCGATGCTGAACTTGACGCTGACCATGCTGAAACTTTCATGAAGCTTGTTGATTACCTTGAAGACCTCGATGACGTTCAGGAAGTTTACCACAATGGTGTAATCCCTGACGAAATCGCTGCTACTTTGGAATAATTAACCAAATAGTTAAGTAGTTAGGTAGTTAAGTGTAAAGACACATCTAACAAAAAAATTAGCCTAAATGTAATTTAGGTGCCCCAAAGCCCATATTTTGCGGATTTTTATATATCTAGCAATATGGGCAAATACCCCCAACTATTGGGGGTATTCCTTTATTAGACAGGAAGATCCTCTACATTAGTATAATCTTCATCGTCTACACCTACCTTGTCATCTTCCTCATAGCTTACGCCCATTTCATCTTCAGGCAGAGATATATCTAAGGCTTTAAATAAATCCTTCTTCTTACCAACAACTTCAGAGAAGTAAGCTCCATCATTAAATACAGCTTGATTATCAGTGGCTTGTGATACAGGTCCTATTTGCTGGTCATTTGCTGGTCATTTGCTGAGATGAATTGCGGTTATAAATTCGGTTATAATGTTCTTTCGTCTTTGTAAAGCGCATTCACTCAAGCAAATGCAAGTTGGCTTCGGTTATAATTCGGCTATAATCACGAAGCATTAGGATACCATAGCCGTTTCAGTTACATGGCAAATTCTATTTGCCGGTCATTTGCTGAAACGTGCCTTCTATGATGATTAGCATTCAGAATCAGTACCTTATCAAGCTGATTCTATTTGCTGGTCATTTGCTGGATTGAAAAACTGGGAGTTTTTTTATCTCTTGCAGAAAGAAATTCCGCTAAGAGCTGAACGTATCATTGACAGACTGAAAAATATACTTGACAACAATTAAAAACAAAATATTATGGCAATCATTAAAAGACCTCCTCATGACGATGGATCGGTCAATGCCGGAGAACAGTGCTTGCTGGATTTTCTGTCGGTGAAGTTGCCTGACAATTTTTACATTTTTTTTACATTATTCCCAATTGTAACATAGCGATTACGGGACCAAACCGCATCATGAAATATTGGGAGTATGACTGTTTGGTGGTGACTCCTCATGCCCTCTACCATATTGAGAACAAGGACTGGGCAGGCAATCTGAAAGGAGACGACTATGCTTGGTTCCGCAATGGTCAGGAAGTGGCTAACCTACATCTCTTCTGCAACAATAATCATGGTGGTACTGTTGTTGCTGGCTATTTCACCATAAATCACACCGCTCAATTAAACAACCTAGACCCAGAAAAGTACTTAATGTACATATTTAGTCGCATTACCGACCCTAAGTATCGCAACATGCCAGAGCTTCTTGAGGAGATTCTGCCATGGAACCGACATTTCGCGGTTCAAATTTGTTATTTAACCCCTTGGAATAACCTCCTAAATTTTTTATTCCAGGAATTTCTGGTACATAGACTCCCATTCATCTGAAAGGATCCGAAGCGTTCGAATTTGAAAATCAGTCAATGAAACAAATGAATCATCTGAACCTGTTTTGACAAATTTACCAACATTTCTAAAATTGCTGAAAACCCATCTCAATGTTGGATTTGAAATTTCCTTATTAAGTTGGTTAGGCAATGTCTTGTTCTGTGCTTTAAGTTTTTTTCTGAGCAGAAACTCTGTGGCAGAATAGATGAACAGGCTTGTAACCATTATCATCAGCAATGATTCAATTCTTTCACGTTTCTTTAGGAATATTGAGTCTGTGAAGAATTTTGGATCTTTGAGAAATCTGAATCCGCGCTCAACTCTCTGCTGTTCTTTGTAACTTTTGAGAAGGTGCTCCTCAGTCCATTCTGAATCAGTATCGTTTGTTACAATGACGAATTTGGATGATTCATTTTTTTCCAAATCAATAACTTCAAGATTCTGCTTAACAGTCAGTTCAATTCTGTATTTATAGGATTTTGGCTGTGCATTGGCGGCCCTTTTGCCTCTGCCATACACCGGTTCAGATATGATCTGAGGTTCGTTTGCCGTGAAGTAATGAAATTTTTTGATAAGTTCATTTGCTGCACTCAGAGCGTCAGGTTCACAGCTGAAGATTTTTCTGCTGAGTTGTTTTATCTGACCATCGATTTTTTCATTCTCTTTTGCTACCTTAGCATCAATAGCCTTATGAGCACGATTCTGAGACTGAGTGCTGTGTACAACGAGAGCTTTTAATTGTACATCGCTGTACTCAAAATCCCTTAGAGCACCGAAGTATTCCTCATTTATCGGTTTAAGTTCGTCCTGCTTTACGCTTGAAATTAATTCCTTTACATCGTTGATCTTGTTTGGAGCTCTTGTGATGAACAAAATATTTTTGTTCTGCATCGTTTTCAGATTTTCCAGAGTGAACAAAGCTGCATCGGCAACTAAGGATTTGAAATCAATTGCTTGACACTAACCGTATAGTTTTTTATAGAAAAAGCGACTTTCATCCCTCACGCAAGCGTGTGGGTTTTACGCTGCAATTTATAACAAAAAAAAGGAATGCTCTTTCAAGCATTCCCAAAGTTGGTAGATAGGATCTGGACAAGAAAAAATGTTTAATTAAATTAAAGCGTTCCCGCTTACCTATACTTACCTGTGTAGAGCAAGCGGGAGGTTGTTATTTCGCTGATAATTCAGCTCCAATTTGTTCCAAAGTTTTACCCTTAGTTTCCGGCATCATGAAGGTACACCATAAGAATTGTAGAATCATCATGAAAGCGAAGAAACCGAAGATATAACCTGCATCGAAGTTGGCAATAGCCATTGGGAAGACTAAGGTTAAACCAGCTGCAAAGATCCAGTGGGTAAAGCTACCAAGTGATTGACCTTTAGCTCGAGCGTCATTAGGGAAGATTTCAGATACGAAAACCCAAATGATAGTGCCAGAACCAATAGCATGTGAAGCAATGAAGACAATCATACATACGAGAACCACGGTACTAACTTCACCTAAAGCTGCGGAAGCTTTAGCTGAAATTTCTTGAGCTTGAGTACGAATTTCAACCACATTCAACCCATCAAAGGTAGCACGGGTGCCTTCATACTTGGTTTCGGAAGTGATTTTGACAAGTTCTTGTTTAGCTTGCATAAAATCTTGTTCTGCTTTGACTTTGTCTTCTGGGGTAAAGTATATAACCTTAGCATCCATATCAATTAACTTTGAAGCGGCATTAGCGGTGTTAGTGGCTGCGGATACCACTTTTAATTCATCGTAATGAAAGAAGGCATAAGTACATACAGAGAGACTGAGAATGTAGCCAATACAACCGATGAACAATAAAGTTTTACGTCCTAAAAGGTCGATGAGACGGATACCAATGAAGGTGGCAATTAGGTTAGTTACCCCAAGAGCCACAGAAGCGGTTACAGGGTTTTCCATGCCGGCTAAGCCTAAAAGTCTAGGGGCAAAATAGAGGATAATGTTGATCCCTGACAGTTGGTTAAAGGCGGCAATTAAGAAAGCAAAGAGGATTGGGTAACGGAGGCGACGGCAGAAGAATTTACCGGCTTGGGTCTTGTTAGTATCTTTAAGCGCACTTTCTTTAACTGAAATTACCAAGTCGTCGATTTCTTTAGCACTCATCTTTGGATTTATGAGGGCAAATACACGCTTGCCTTCAGCTTCATCTTTCTTGTCAACAATGAGCCAACGAGGTGATTCAGGTAAATAGAAGCACATCAGAGTGTAGATTACGGAAGGTACAACTTGGATTCCAAGCATCCAACGCCATGCGGTAGTTTCTGGCGCAATTTTGATAATGACAAAGTTAGAGAAAAATGCCATTAAAATACCAAACACGATATTGAATTGGAAGAGCCCGGTGAGCTTACCGCGATCGCCCGCTGGTGAGATTTCAGAAATAAAGAGTGGGGCGGCAATAGTGGAAATCCCAATACCAATCCCACCGATGAAGCGGAAAGTAAAGAATGACCACATGTCCCAAGCGAAGGCGGAGCCCAAAGCGCCTATTAGGAATAAGAGCCCATTAGCGATAAGGGTATTTTTACGGCCAAACTTAGCAGTAGGGATACTGCCAAATAAAGAACCAAGTACGGTCCCCCAAAGGGCGGCTGAAATAGCTAACCCGTGCATAGTGCCATTTAATGACCAAAGCTGCTGAATTTTACTTTCAGCGCCAGAGATAACCACGGTATCAAAACCGAAGAGAAAACCCGCAAGGGCGGAAGTGATAGCCCATAACAGCAATTTCTTGTTCTTCATAACTAAATTCCTTTCGTTATTTTACTTAAAAGCCGAAGTAAAATTTCTGTTATATATAATCGCACAACTTTTGCATATAAAAATATTATATCTTCACAAAAAATAATGCAAAAATTTGCATTACAAAAAATGTGGATTTGATGGGGGAAAGAAGCTTAGGAGGTATTTAAAAATGCAAGGGGCCAAATAGGAGAATAAACCATGAAATAGTTTGCTACACGGGCTTATATATAGATGTTTTTAAATGGAAAAAATAGCAAAATCTTTGTATTTAAAGGCTTTTACATGGTGTTAGAGTTTGGTGCAAAAATACGAATTTTTGTTTATAAAAGGAACGGTTTGTGTTTTTAAGTAGTAATTGAGGTTGGTGATTTCTATATTTATGCAAATAATTGCATATCCTTTTGGTGAGGTAGTCAAAATTTTTGCACAAATTTTGCACAAAACATTATTTCATTTATATAATCGTTTCAACTTCTGGTTAAGGTTTGGTAAAACAACCGAAATTTTTGCATAGCTTTAATATGTTAAATCGTATTTAAGATATTTAATGCCAGGTAAAAATAATTAACCAAGACTACTTGGGGTGTTAAAAGCTTAAGGAGAAGAAAGAACATGTCTAATATTTTACACATTGCCGAAAAACTAGGTATTGCTCCTTCAACTGTATCTAGAGCTTTAAAAAAGCCCGAAATGGTTTCTCTTGATACAAGACGTAAAGTGTTACAAGTGGCTCAAGAACTTGGGTATTTACAAAAACTTAGAGACAATGCGGCCGTAGTTTCAGGAGGGGGTAACAGATTAATCGGTGTTATTGCCGCTGATTTAACCAATGCTTTTTCGAATCAAATAGTAAAGTCAGTCCATAATTACCTAAATGAACACAATTATTCCGTGGTCTTAGGTTCAAGTTATGAAAATAGCTCCGCAGAGCTTAAATTATTGAAGCAATGGGCTTCTTTACAATTAAGTGGCTTAATAGTAATGCCTTCGGCCAAATTCTCTTCTGTTGCTACTGCCAGTTGCCTTGATATACCAGTGGTTTTTGTTGACCGTAATCCTGGGACCTTACCTTATGGTAGCGTGCTTGAAGACAATCAAGATGGGGTACGTCAAGGGCTTGAATACCTTCATGAATGTGGGCACCGTAAGGTTGTGTTTTTAAGTGGGCCTAAACAAATTTACACCTTTAGTGAACGGTGTAAAGGAGCGGTGGATTGTGGTTTAAATCCCGAAATTGTGGAACTTAAAGCTGGCTCTTATGAAGAGCTTTTTATGGGCGCGTTCGAGCAAACTAATATTTTAATGATGCGTAGTGCCGCTTTAAAACCAACGGCGATTTTTGGGGCTAATAACGCCATTACTGCCGGAATTTTATATGCCTTAAGTTTAAAGGGATGCAAAGTTCCAGATGATGTTTCGGTTGTTTCCTATGGAGATAGTAGTTGGTGTCGTTTTTACCCAACTCCTATCACTTCAATTGCGCAGCCGGTAGAAGAAATGGGGGAAATGGCAGCTAAGATGTTGCTAGATCAAATTTGTGCTCATACAGCGCCAAAGCAGGTTTGTTTAAAATCCATGCTGATGGCACGGGCTTCAGTGGCAACTCCATCGGCGCGTTAATAAGTCAATGGATTGAAAGATTTAATGGGACCAACTAGCTTAAGGGTAAATGTTTGGTCGCTAGATAAGTTTTAATTTAATTTTTGCGGTCGTAGGTGCCGGTAAGTTGTGAGGGTGTATTCCATGCTCGATATTGCTAAGTTTAAAGCTAAGAGAATAAAGTGTGCCGGACTCGGCGAAGTGTTGTTTGACGTATTCCCATCTGGGCCTAAGATTGGTGGGGCCCCGGCTAATTTTGCTTATCACTGCCGTCAAAATGGCTTAGAAGCTATGGCTATTAGCTCTGTGGGTAAGGATGAGTTAGGTTTTAAGGCCCGTGACTTATTAGCAGCGCGTTTTTTACCAGCTTTACTTTTAGAAAACGATAAACCAACTGGGGCGGTTAACGTTAGTTTATCTGAAGATGGGGTGCCAACTTATAACTTTTTGGAACGAACTGCATACGACAATATTCCGTTATCAGAAGTAGTACTTGAGGTAGCTAAAGACCTAGATATGATTTGTTTTGGGACCTTAGCCCAAAGAAGTACCGCTTCGCATAAAACTATTATGAATATTCTTGATTTTATGAAGGAGGGGGCAATTCGCATTTTTGATGTTAATTTAAGACGTCAATATTTTTGTCGTGATGTTATTGAATCCTCTTTAAAACGTACCGACGTCCTTAAGTGTAATGAAGATGAATTGCCAATTTTGTGCGACTTAGCGGGCCTAAAATCTCAGACTAAGGAAGCTTACCGCCACTATTTAAAACGTCGGGGCATTAATTGTTTTATCTTCACTGAAGGCTCGACCCAAAGCACTGTTTATTTAAATAGTGAAGTTTCAGTTTTACCAACTCCAAAGGTTAAGGCAGTCGATACCGTGGGGGCGGGGGATTCTTTTACCGCTACCATTATTAGTTCTTTGATGAAAGGTCAACCATTAGCTAAAGCTCACGCCAAAGCCGTGCAAGTTGCAGCTTATGTCTGCACACAACCTGGGGCGATGCCAGACATGCCACTTGAACTAATGCGAGATTAAGTTTGGGTTTATTATCGAGTTTTTATTTATAAGTCTCGCTTATAAATGGTTACCAGAAGGCTTTAGCCAATGCCCCGAGGGGCGTGCTAGAGCCTTTTGTGTTTTAAATAGCGAGTTAGGAACTAAAGAGAGAGGCCAAAATAATCAACTACTTCTTGTAGGTTTTGATGTTTGTGGCTAAGTAGAAGTTTTAAAATGGCTAGAGGTGAGTTATTGATGATATGGGGATCATCAGGGCTAATACCGGCTTCTTTTAAAATTTCGAGGCTTTGTTTAAAGTTACCCACATCTTCGCAATAATGGGCATCGGAGCCAATGCTAAGCCAAGCACCGTGTTTTTGGGCAACTTTAGCTAGTTCCACACAACAAGGAAAACTTCCATGACGTGAATTTTTGCCACTCGAGGAGTTTATTTCTAAAGCAACGTTATGTTCTACTGCGCATTTTACGATCGCTTCGTAATCTTTAGGGAAGGTAGGATCAGCAGGATGGCTAATAATATCCACCAATCCTTTTTCGATGACCGAAGTGATGATTCTTGTGTTGGCTTCTTCGCCTAAACCAACTGGGGTAACGTGGCGATGGCAGTTGCCAATTACAAGATCAAGTTTTGGAAAAAGTGCAGGCGGGCAATCCGTGGTCCCATCCTCTAAAAAATTAGCTTCCATGCCCTTTAATAAAACGAGCCCCCTTGTAAAATGGGGAATGGCGGTAACTTCGTTTTGGTAATGAAAGCGATGGGGCGAATCAGGGAAATTGGGCCCGTGATCGGTCATAGCAATGATTTGAAGGCCTTTTTCTTTGGCAATGATTAAGTTTTCAAAGATAGTACTAAACGCATGTTGATTCGCAAGCGTATGAGTATGTAGATCTGCACAAAAGTGAGCCATAGCTATTTGATTCCTTGGTTTGGGGTGAGTTGCTCAGAGAAAAATTTGTTTGGCCACAGAGCTCATATTATTTAGAGTTGGGATGTGGAGATTTTTCAGAGTTTTTTACTTGCGAAGCTTCCTCAACCTCAAAAAGTTTAAATTCAGTTAATTCTAAGGCGCCGTCGGCTTTTAGCTGCACGCGACATTTATAACTAATAGTAGGCGCTTTAGGATTTTTGGGTTCAGCGTTACCAACAATGCTATAAAACTTATTTTGGGCCTTAGGGGTCGGAGCGAGTCTATCAGTGACGGTGATGTGGTAGGCTGAGCCCATTCTAAAACCAGTCATTTTACGGCAAAAGTTTTCCACTTTAGGCATCGCTGGATCTTTTTGCGCTCGTTCTGCTCTTTGTTCTTTATTAACAGTGTATGAGGCTGCTTTTAGTTGCATGTTATCAAGGCGTAATGGGACCGCCATGGCGGGTTCCACGCTTAAAAGTCCTACCAAAGTGCTAAAAAGATAAATACTAATTTTTTTCATAATTTTGGTTCATCCCGTCAAGTAAGGCCCGAGTGAAATTTAAGCGTTCTTGGGCGCTTTCCGTAGTTTTTAAAATTTTAATGCGATTAGCCCCATCTAAACGGTAGAGTTCTGGGTGCTCTGTAATTAAACCAGTTAAATAATCGAACTTCACGTGGACATGAGGACCAAAAGTTATACTACCACCCTTAGCTTGCATAGTAATGGCTTCAATCCCAAGTCTACGGGTAATAAGCTTTTGGGCTGAGACTGCAAATAGGTTGGTGGCTTCTGGAGGCAATGGCCCAAAACGATCGATAATTTCAGCTTTAAGGTCATTAAGTTCATCAGCGCTTAAACAAGAAGCAAGGCGCTTGTACAAGGTTAAGCGGCCTGTAATATCGTAAATGTAGTTTTCTGGGAAGAGTACAGGAATATGATATTCAATACTAATATCGTTACTTTCTAAAGCGTCATCAGTAAGTTCTTGCCCTTCTTGCAAAGTACGGACTGCGGCTTCAAGCATTTCCATATAAAGCCCAAAACCGATGGTTTGAATTTGACCTGATTGTTCAGCCCCAAGGATTTCGCCGGCGCCACGAATTTCCAGGTCTTGGGTGGCCAAAATAAAGCCAGATCCTAATTCTTCAAGTTTAGAAATAGCGGCTAAGCGTTTTTTCGCATCGCTACTTAAACTATTTTCTGGCGGGGTTAGTAAAAATGCATACGCTTGATGGTGTGAACGACCTACGCGACCACGCAATTGATGGAGTTGGGCTAAACCAAATTTATCCGCGCGTTCAATGAGAATGGTGTTAGCGGTAGGGACGTCAATCCCTGTTTCGATAATAGTTGAGCAAACTAAAAGGTTAAATCTTTGGTGGTAAAAGTCGTGCATTATGCGCGCAAGATCTTTTTCCGGAAGCTGAGCGTGAGCTACACCAATGCGTGCTTCTGGTACTAAGGCCTGCAATTCATCAGCCCGGCGATTGATGCTTTCAACATCGTTATGTAAGAAGTAACATTGGCCCCCACGCTTAAGTTCACGTAATACCGCTTCACGAATTAAATCATCACTCCATTCATGCACAAATGTGCGTACGGCTAAACGTTTAGCCGGAGGGGTAGCGATGATTGAGAGATCGCGGACGCTATTCATCGCTAGATTTAAAGTGCGCGGAATAGGGGTAGCAGTCATGGTTAGGATATCAACGTCTGCGCGTAGCTTTTTGATTTTTTCTTTTTGCGATACCCCAAAGCGATGTTCTTCATCAACTACTAAAAGCCCTAAGTCTTTAAACTTCATGCCGGTGCTTAAAAGTTTATGGGTCCCAATGATAATATCGATTTTGCCAGACGCGGTCTCGTTTAAAATTTGCTGCTGTTCTTTAGCACTCTTAAAACGGCTTAAACAAGCTATTTCAATAGCCGTATCCGCAAAACGTTCACGGAAGTTTTCATAATGCTGATCGGCAAGCAAGGTGGTTGGGACTAAGATGGCAACTTGTTTGCCGTTATCGACAGCCACAAAAGCGGCGCGCATAGCAACTTCAGTTTTACCAAAACCAACATCGCCACAGATTAAACGGTCCATTGGTTTGGTTGATTGCATATCGGCCAAAACGGCTTTGATAGCAGTTTCTTGGTCTTCAGTAGGTTGATAACCAAAGCCTGACGCAAACCGTGCATATTCAGTTTGGTTTATCTTGTACTGAAAGCCTGCACGAAGTTTACGTTTAGCGTAAATTTCCAAAAGTCCAGCGGCGACATCCTTGATTTTTTCGGCTGCTTTTTTACGGGCTTTTTTCCACGCATCGGTGCCTAAACGGGTAAGTGCAGGATGCTCAGCCCCGGTGTAACGAGAAAGCAAATGAAGAGAGGTAATAGGAACGTACATTTTAGCGTCTTCAGCGTAACGCAAAGTAACGTATTCTCCATTGATTCCATCTATCTTCATGGTTTCAAGGCCGGTAAATTCACCAATCCCATATTGCTCATGTACGATAAATTCACCAGGTGAAAGTTCTGCTAAGTTTTTAATGACCGCATCGGGATTTATGACGCGAGCTCGACTCTTTTTGGCTCGAGCGGTATAACTACTACCTAAAAGTTCACTTTCGGTAATGATGATGTAGTTTTCATCTAAGGTCCCATTTATAAATGGAGCAACGGTGATAAATGCTCCACGTTCTTGCGCGGGCAAGGCTAAAAATTCATCGACTGAATTTATAGGTTTAACGGGTAATTCTTGACCTAACATTTCCGTGACAATTTCACGGCGACCACTACCTGAGACCGCAAATAATATGCGCTGTGGGTGAGTTTGCACAAATTCAAGTAACGGTGCAATTGGATTATGTAAGCTCCGGTTATAAGCAATTGGTGGTAAAGGCTTATCGGTCGTCGCAATAGCTTTTGTTGGAGCGGCTGCGGCTAAGCTATCTGGATAGAATTTGATTAGTGGAAATGAGTTGAGATGTGAAGCTGCTTCATCGGGCGCTAAAAACAAATCTTTAAGTGGGAGCGTTGGGTGTTCTGGATTATGGGCCCAGCGGCGACTTCTTTCGGAAGCATCTTCATAAAATGGAGTTACAGCCTCAGTAAAATTAGCTGTTTCCATCATAATCGTATTAGCCGGCAAGTAGTCGAAAATAGTAGCAGTTTCATCAGGGGCAAAAAAGAGCGGGAGGTAGTATTCAATCCCAGCTGGTAATACTTGCTCACTAATACGTTTATAAACAGTGTGTAAAGTCAAATCTGAAGGATTAAAGACCTCACGATAGCGCTTTCTAAATATGTTGATAGCTTCATTATCAGTTGGAAATTCGTGTGCAGGAAGCATGCGAATTTGGGCGATTTTTTTAATAGATCGTTGGGTCTCAGGGTCAATGATAGAAAGCGAATCTACTTCATTATCAAAAAAGTCGATACGAAATGGAGTTCCACTGCCCATTGGAAAAATATCGACAATTGAACCGCGGACCGAAAATTCCCCATGTTCAAGTACTTGCTTGGTAAGGGAATAACCAACTTTAACGAGGTTTTCTTTTAAGGTGTTAAGCTCAATAATGTCGCCTGTTTTTATGACCATACTGCGGGCTTGAACATAGCTTACAGGGGCTAATTTACTAAGAATCGTAGAGGCTGCGGCAATGGTGATAGCGTGGGCTGACGTTGGTAGTTTAGCTAAAATTTCTAAACGTCTAGAGACGATATCTTGGTAAGGAGAAAATGTATCGTAGGGTAAAGTTTCCCAATCGGGGAAATACCACACTTGCTCTTCGGGGATTAAGCTTTGGAGTTCGCTTTCGAGATTTAAAGCGCTTTTAGTATCCGGCGTGATAATTAAAATCGGTTTGGCGGCTTCTTGAAAAAATTCTCTGATATAAAGTGCTAAGTTGGCCCCATGTGGCCCTTTTAGAGCTAATTTTTGCCCGAGAGTGGGAACTAAAAAATTAAAACCAGGAATTAAAGACATAAAAACCTCGCCGGAAAAACCGAAGTTGTAAAGAGTGCCCTGCGGGCAAGATATAAATGATAGTTTGCTATTTTACCACGAATAAGGCGTGAGTTTTATTCTAACCTTGGCCCTAATAAAAGTTCATTCTAAACAAACTTTGTTCCATGTAGCTAAAGTCTCCATAGAACCCAAATCTTAAATAAAGCGCACTTGAAGTTAAATCTCAATTCATAGAGTAGTAATCGTTTTATTAGGTGTTAGAGCGTTGGGGCGTTAGAGGCGAAAAATTCACCAAAGCTTGGTGAGAAAAACGAAGCTATCGACGCACAACCAAAAGATGATCAATTTCAGCCAAAGGACGACTGCATGGATGGAAAAAATCAAAGGTGGCAGCGCCTAAAGCTTGTAACAACGCTGCTTTTAAATGAATAAAAGGGCGATAAATTAATTTCAAGAAAAAAAACAGACCTGCGGGTCGTTTTTTTTTAGTGGGAAAGGTAAAACCGGCTCAGTTGGCTCTATAATATAGCGCTATGATTCAAGTGCTTGGCACTATCTATTTTGGTCATAATTATTATATAATACATTTGTTTAGGGGTTAAACAAAGCCTTAAGATTTAGGTAGTAAATTACAACGTTTTAGAGGAAAAAAATGATTGGTTCTTTGCGTGGCACGCTATTAGAAAAAAATGCTCCTGACGTCTTGATTGAAGTTGGGGGCGTAGGGTATGAAGTTTCCATGCCGATGACCTCATTTTATGAACTTCCAGCTGAAGGGCAGGAAGTATTTATTTATACATCTTTTATTGTGCGTGAAGATGCACATCTTATCTACGGTTTTACTACTCGTGAAGCGAAACTTTTATTTAGAGAATTACTTAAAGTAAATGGCGTAGGGCCCAAAATGGCTTTGGCGGTACTTTCTACCTTGACTCCAGCTGAATTTGTAGGGGCGGTGCAAAGAGGTGAAGCCGGTAGCTTAGTAAAGGTTCCTGGAGTAGGTAAGAAAACAGCAGAACGCATCGTGCTTGATCTTAAAGATAAGAGCACGGCTCTTGGGGCGTTACTTTCCGGTAAGGAAGAAGGAACTGATTTGGATCTTACTGGGGAATTGGCGGAAACAGTTAGTGCAGCTCGGAGCAATGAAGAAGAGCAGGCCATTGCAGCCTTAGTTGCTCTTGGTTATAAACCAAACATTGCTGAGAGTTTGATCGACAAGGTTAAAACTCCAGGAAGCACTGTTGAAGCATTGATAAGAGATGCGTTAAAAAGTCAGAAATAAGGCATGACTTAAGGCTTGGCTTTAATCGTTAAGGTTAATGGCAAAGATTGATATAGGTTAAAATGTTAGGTTGATTTAGGCAAATATTAGGTCGAAAAGGTTTAGATTTGGTTGGTAGGTTAAGATTTTGGAGTTGGAGTTATTAACGCATGATTGAAGCAGATAGATTAGTAAGCGGTGCTACTGAAAGCCGGGAAGAAGTAGCGGTTGACCGGGCTATGCGTCCACGTTTTTTGAAAGATTACGTGGGGCAAAAAGACACGGTTGAGCAGTTGCAAATTGCGATTACGGCTGCGAAAAAACGTGGTGAGCCACTTGATCATATTTTGATTTTTGGCCCGCCTGGACTTGGTAAAACCACGGTAGCTAATATCATTGCTAACGAAATGGGCGTAAATTTACGTTCAACTTCAGGGCCGGTTCTAGAAAAGAAAGCTGATTTAGCGGCGCTATTAACTAAGCTTGAGCCTCATGATGTGCTCTTTATAGATGAAATCCATCGTCTCAATCATGTGATTGAAGAATTTTTGTATCCAGCCATGGAAGATTACAAGATTGACATCATGCTAGGTGAAGGGCCATCAGCAAGTTCTATTAAGCTAGATTTACCTCCATTTACCTTAATCGGGGCCACGACTAAAGCAGGTTCCTTGACTTCGCCTTTGTTTGCTCGCTTTGGGTTAGTTGAACGTTTAAATTATTACAACGCAGAAGATTTAACTTCGATTGTAAAACGTAGTGCCTCCATGCTTAATCTAAGTCTTGATGATGACGCCGCCATGGAAATTGCGCGTCGTAGTCGCGGGACCCCACGTATTGCTAATCGCCTGTTACGTCGCGTTCGCGACTATGCGATGGTTTTTAATAACGATCATGTCTCTGGAGCGGTAGCGCATGATGCTATTGCTCGGTTAGGGGTGGATGATTCAGGCCTTGATAGACTAGATACATCTTATCTATTGGCAATTATTGATAAGTTTGATGGTGGTCCGGTTGGGGTCGATAATATCGCGGCTGCCATAGGTGAAGATCGAGATACCATAGAAGACGTTTTGGAGCCTTACTTGATTCAGCAAGGTTTTGTACAACGCACCCCAAGAGGGCGCATGGCGACGGATATGGCTTATTCATATTTTTCCCGTTCAATACCGGAAAGTGGTAAATAATTATGTCAAAAGAGTTTTGTTTTGCCGTACGAGTTTATTTTGAAGATACCGATGCTGGCGGAGTGGTGTACAATGCCAGCTATGTTAGGTTTTTAGAGAGAGCTCGTACTGAATATTTAAGAAGTTTTGGGATTTCACAACAGGACTTATTAGCTTCGCATATTGGTTTTGTGGTGGCTTCTTTACAAATGGATTTTAGAAAAGCTGCCCGACTCGATGAAGAACTTATTGTTAAATGTCGGATTGCAGAAGTAAAACGATCTTATGTGATTTTTGACCAAGAAATTACCAACAGTGATGGAAGTATTCAGTATATTAGAGCCTCCGTCAAGATTGCGTGTGTAGATCTGAGTGCGATGCGCCCTATACCGTTCCCAGAAAATTTTAAAGAGGTTTTTAAAAAGTGAACGCCGAAATTTCAATTACCCAATTGATTCTTGATGCTAGCCCTTTGGTGCAGTTTGTTATGGGGTTTTTGCTCCTCCTTAGTATTGTAAGTTGGACTGTAATTTTTCAACGTGGCAAGTATTTAAAGAACTGTCGCCAAAACGCTGATCGATTTGAAGATGAATTTTGGAAAAACACAGATTTAAATGAATTTTTCCAAGTATGTAGCCGTAAGCCAAAAGATGAGATTTCTGCGATGGAACGCATTTTTGTTGCTGGCTTTAGAGAATTTGCGAGTATGCACCGCAAGGGGGTAACTAACAAAGATACTCTCATGGATGGGACTTATAGAGCTATGAAAGTTTGCTGTGCTCGCGAATTAGAAGAATTAGAAAACCATTTGCCAACTTTAGCAACCATTGGCTCCATTAGTCCTTATATTGGTTTGTTTGGGACTGTTTGGGGGATTATGAGTGCCTTTATCGCTCTTTCTGCCGTAAAGAATGCTACTTTGGCGATGGTGGCTCCACCAATTGCAGAAGCGTTGATTGCAACCGCAATGGGCTTGGTGGCTGCAATTCCAGCGGTGCTTTTTTACAACCGTTATGTAACTAAGGTAGAAAAGTTGGAAAACCAATACCTTAATTTCATTGATGAATTTTCCACAATTCTTAACCGTAACACAGCTATTGCTGCTAACCATAAAGAAGTATAAATCTAGTAGTTGTTAGTTTATGCGGAAAGGTCTAAGTTTTAGTGTCTCGTTGAGGGACGTTAATTATAAATGGCTTCTGACCAATTGGTGATTATTAGCTAAAGGCGTGATTGGAATTAAGTAGGTAAAGCTTCAAGCTAAAAATGAATGGTAATGCTTACTTAGTTTTCAGCCTGTAAGTTACAAAGAGGAACAAATTAAATGAATAGGACCAGAGGTAAAAAAAGACCGATGGCGGAAATCAATGTAGTGCCATATATCGATGTCATGATGGTACTACTAGTAATATTTATTGCTACAGCGCCAGTGGTAATGCAAGGTGTTTCTGTCGATTTACCTCAAGCTGAATCTAAGGCCATGGATGAAAATCAAAAAGTTCCTTTTATTTGCACGGTAGATAAGGAAGGGCGTTACTTCACAGAATTTTCCGGAAGCCACCATCAAGTCGCAAATCTTGAGGAACTTACCCAAGAAGTGCAGGCACAATTAGCCCGTGAACCAAAGACTCCGATTGTTGTTCAAGGTGATGCTAGTGCGCGCTATGACAATGTTATTCAATTGATGAATGCCCTAAAAATGGCTGGCGTTGAAAATGTAGGTCTGGTGACTGAACCTGTAAGTAATAGCAAATAACTGTTCCCTAAAGTCGGTTTTTTCTAAATTGTGTTAGATTCAAAATTCAAGGCTATTTGATTATCTAAAAGTAGATTTATGGTAAGTGTCTTGCCCTAGCAAGAGACTTTATAAATAGGTTTAAAAGTGAAATTTGGTATTTTCCCAGCGGCATGTTTGGCTGTTTTATTACACATAGTCATCATTGTTGCTTTGCTTCTTAATATTGATTTAAGTAAACCAGAAAAACCTGAAGATTTGAATGCTGGGTTGATGCATGCTAATTGGATCGACCTTAATGCTATGCCTGGGGCCAAACCTGGTAAAAAAGCTCAATCAAATAAACGTCTAGAAGCACAAAGAAAAAAACAACTTGAAGAAGAGCAGCGTAAGGTTGAGATTGCTAAAGCGCAAGAAGAACAACGTCAAGCTGAAGCGGAAAATAGACGTAAGATTGAAATTGCCAAAGCGGAAGAAGCCAAAAAACAACAAGCTAAAGCCGAACAAAAAAAGCTTGAAGCTGAACGTCTTGAAGCAGAGCGCAAAATTGCTGCTGAAAAGAAAATTGCTTTAGAAAAGAAGAAGGCTGAAGAAAAGAAGAAGGCTGAAGAAAAGAAGAAGGCTGAAGAAAAGAAGAAGGCTGAAGAAAAGAAGAAGGCAGAAGAAAAGAAAAAGGCTGAAGAAAAGAAAAAGGCAGAAGAAAAGAAAAAGGCTGAAGAAAAGAAAAAGGCTGAAGAAAAGAAGAAGGCAGAAGAAAAGAAGAAGGCAGAAGAAAAGAAGAAGGCTGAAGAAAAGAAGAAGGCTGAAGAAAAGAAGAAAGCTGAAGAAAAGAAGAAGGCTGAAGCTGAAAGACAAAAAGCAGCTGAAGCAAAGAAGCAAGCGGCTGAAAAAGCGGCGGCTGAGGCTCGCCAAAAAGAAGCGTCGGCAGCTGAAGATGAATTATTTAGCGAATTAGGCGATGAAGGCCAAGGCGGAGGCGGTCCGTCAGGGGCAGGGGATGTGGCTATGAAGGAACGTGTACTGTACGGGACTATGATTAAACAACGTATAGAACAGTTTTGGCATATTGATGCATCCATGAAAGGACGCAAAGTCGTAGTATCTTTGCAGGTGGCTACTGATGGTACTATTTTGAGTCCGACCTGTAAGGGTGATAAGCGAGTATGTAGTGAAGCTTTGCGGGCAGTTAAGGCGGTAGGCACGCTACCTAATCCTCCTGCTAGCATTTCACCAAATGAAAAAATTAATATTTCGATGACCCCACACCTATAGGAATAGCTGATTTTTCTATAGGACGTGAAAACAATATTATTTTCTGTGATGAATGAGTGATTTTTGGTGCATTTTTGGCGGAATGTTTTAAAATCGAAAGTGCATTATTTTAGTTGCTGATAACTTTTGATCGAAACCTCGGTGGAAGACAAATACATATAAAGCATTCCACCTAGCTCTATAGATAAATTGTCAGTGATTAGAGAATTCCGGTAAAAGTAGCTGGTGGTATTAACTGATGAATTTTTTACGTTTTATTGTACGAACTACGCTTTGTTTAGGCGTTTTAATGTCCGTGGCACATGCTGATTTAAACCTTGAAATAGTCGGAGGGATTAATAGCGGTCGCAGTATTGCAGTAGTTCCATTTGCAGGTCAAACTGAAAACGGGGCTGATTTAAGCTCGGTTGTGACCTCTGATCTTTCTCGTTCTGGTACTTTTGCTCCGGAAAGCACTGCGGCTTTTACAAGTAGAGCTTCAAGTGTAGCCGAGGTTCAAAAATCATCTTTTAGACCAAATGTTGAAGCGGCTGTTGTCGGGGCTGTTACTAAGTCCACAACTAGAGCAGGTTTTTATAAGGTAAATTATGATTTAGTTTCCTTAAGTGGAGCCCCTAAAGCTCTTCTTAGTTTTAAAGCAGAAGTGCCAAAATCAAAACTAAGACAGTATGCTCACCATATAAGTGACCAAGTTTATGAAAAGCTTACTGGGGTAAAAGGGGCGTTTAGTACTCGTATTGCTTATGTTCGCACTCGTTTTGGCGCTAAGCATCCGTATGAACTTAATATCGCAGATTATGATGGGGCTAATGAAATTAAGCTTGTTAAATCAAGTCAGCCAATCATGAGTCCAACTTGGAGTGCTGATGGGAAAAGAATTGCTTACGTAAGTTTTGAAAATCGTAAAGCTGAAATTTTTGTGCATGATATCTATTCAAAGGCGAGAACTAAGTTAACTTCCTTTAAGGGGCTTAATGGGAACCCTGCCTTTAGTCCTGATGGTAGCAAAATTGCCATGGTTCTTTCCCGTGATGGTAACCCAGAAATTTACGTTCTGACCTTAGCATCTAAGAAACTTTTGCGCGTAACGACTAACCCGGCCATTGATACCGAACCTTCATGGAGTGCAGATGGCTCAAGTCTCTATTTCACTTCTGAACGCGCTGGCAGACCTCAAATCTACAAGATCAATTTAGCTAACGGCGCTTTATCGCGCGTAACTAGCAACCCGGTAAAGAACTTCTCTGCTAAGGCAATGCCAAATGGTAATGGTATCGTCATGGTAAATCAAAATGGTGGATTTAGAATTGTTCATGCAGATGCTAGCGGTAAGCTCTACCCATTAAGCGTGGGTCCTTTTGACGAAACCCCGAGTGTAGCTCCTAATGGTACAATGGTAGTGTATAGTTCCCTTTACGGTGGGCGTAAACAATTGGCAATTGTTTCTGCTGATGGTCGTTTTAAAGCGCGTCTCCCTGGTGGCAGTGGGGATGTGTCTTTCCCTAGTTGGTCACCATATCTAATTAAATAAGAATTCTTCAATTTGTAAGGCGGTAATATTATGTTTAAAAAATTTTTACTTTCAGCATTTTTTGGGGCAACTTTAGTTTTAACTGGCTGTTCAACCAGTAATGATGGAGCTGCAGATTCAGCATTAGTGGAAGATCCAACTTCTGATAGCTCAATTTCAGGAATGGAAGATGGTGCGGTTATTGTAGGGGATAACTATCAGTCTGGTAATGATGGTTTAAACCTTACTGCTGAACAAAGAGCTAAGCTTGAAGCTTTAAAACAGGATTCTGTAATTCATTTCGGCTTCGATAGCGATGCTATTCCTAATAACTATGTATCTATGTTACAAGCACACGCTCAGTTCTTGCGTGATACTCCAAAGGTGACTGTAATTATAGAAGGTCATACCGACGAACGTGGGACCCCTGAATATAACGTAGCTTTAGGTGAACGTCGTGCCCGCTCTGTGGCTACTTACTTAATGAATTTGGGTGTTAGTGCAAGCCAGCTTTCAATTGTAAGCTACGGTAAGGAAAAGCCACTTGTCAATGGTCACGATGAAAGCGCTTATTCTAGAAACCGTCGTGCTGTAATTGCTTACTAATTCTAAATATTTGGTTTTAAAACAAAGCTCTGTTTTTTAGAATTTAAAACCGCTTTTAGATGTAAATGTTTTTAAATCGCAACTCACAAGGTTGCGATTTTGTTTTTCTGGAATTCACTAAAACAAGAGTAGGACTGATGTGTTATTATTAGTGAGGTTTTGGTGCTATAAGCAAAAATAGGTATAGTGGAAAATCAGAAATGAAGAAATTAGCCCTTTGTATAATTCTAAGTGGTCTTTGTATGACTAACTCATACGCTTCTGATAGCGACGATATAAATGCGCTTCGTCAGGAGCTTAACGCCCGCAATGCTGCCATGCTTGAGATGCAAAATACGATTAGCCGTCAAGACCAGACCATTCGTATGCTCCAAGGTAATCTGTCCGATATGGAAACACAGATTAGTACCTTAAATGAAAATCAAAAGGTGTTATATACAGAACTAGAGTCTTTAAAAAAGGCAAATGCTCAAGCTCCGGCGGCAGGTGGTACGTCTTCTGTGGCTGCTTCAGCAATCTCTGTTCAAGCGGGCTCCACTACGGCCAAAGAACCTGAAAAGAAAGCAACTGCACAGACTAACGCAGTTATTACCAATGAAGCTAAGGCTTTATATGATGACGCGTACCGTAAGATGGCAGCAGGGAATTTTAAAGAAGCTTCCGCAGGTTTTCAGGAGTTGATAACCAAGCATAGTGATTCGGCTTTAATTCCTAATGCCTATTATTGGATGGGGCAGATGAAGTATAAAGAAAAAAATTTTGCTAAGGCCAAAGAGAACTTCTTAATTGTTACGAAGTATAAAGATTCGCAAAAGCGGGCTGACTCTATTTATAAATTGGGCTTAATTTCTTTAGCCCAAAAGGATCCGGAGCGCGCCAAAAAGTTCTTTAAGCTTGTGGTACAGCAATATCCGCAAGATACTTCCGCAATGTTTGCCAAAAAAGAACTAGAAAAAATTAAGTAAAAGAGCCTTGTTTTAGGAATTTAGGTCTTAAGAATTGATTCGTTAAATGGCAAATTGCTTAAAATGTGCGCAAACAAAATCTTTTTTTAGAAAATTAACAGAGCTACCATGGAATTTGGTGCTCTGTTTTTGTTTTTATAAGCGGTAATTTTAAAAAAAGTGCGTCAAATATTGATTAAAAATGAGTGGGAAAAAACATCGATTTTAGTGAATATTGTGGCAAAAATAGACAAAAATGCTTGATTTTGATGAAATAACAAACAATGTTAAAAATTTTAAAAAAAAGGCTTGCACAAAAAAATAAATACTGTATCATACGTCCTTGTTGAGACGATAGCTTTCACTAACTGGTTGGGTCGTTAGCTCAGTCGGTAGAGCAGCGGACTTTTAATCCGTTGGTCGACGGTTCGAATCCGTCACGACCCACCACTCTGCGATTGAAAGATTTAGGAGGTTGGTAGAAAAAGTCTTAACAGGATTGAATGGGTCCTTAGCTCAGTTGGTAGAGCAGTTGACTCTTAATCAATTGGTCGACAGTTCGAGTCTGTCAGGACCCACCATTCAATCATCCCAGTGGTCGCTTAGCTCAGCTGGGAGAGCATCTCCCTTACAAGGAGGAGGTCATAGGT
>ERZ1034739.89-NODE-89-length-33341-cov-77.118458_pt1 | contig 33341 bp, 20 predicted proteins | sample MGYA00520636_ERZ1034739 | MGnify/ENA primary metagenome ERZ1034739 (study PRJEB33766, sample SAMN09781703) | gut metagenome | biome: gut microbiome | host: Homo sapiens | place: Madagascar | study: EMG produced TPA metagenomics assembly of the PRJNA485056 data set... | reverse complement strand
GACATTTTTAAAGTTTTGATTAATGATTATTCTTTATGTATCATGATCTGCAAAACTCGAGCTTTAACTTAGCGCCCAAGTCACTTTTACATTTCGTAAAATTTATTCTAAATTTGCGCTTAACGCATAGGTGAGAGCTTAGGGCGCGAGCTTAAGATCCTTTTACTTTAAATTATCAACTCCACTAGCAGCTTTGATAAAACGTTGGGCTAATTTAAGCATAAACGGATCTTTTCGGAAGGCAAATTCAGGATGCCATTGCACGGCTTCAATAAATTGGTGGCCAGTGTATTTAATGCCTTCAATCAGCCCGTCTTCAGATAAAGCAGTAACCACAAAGTGTGGGGCTAAAGCTTTTACCGCTTGGTGGTGATATGAATTAACAGCTACTTTATCACTACCGGCAATATAACGTAACGGTGAGTCATCTGGGAAAATTACTAGGTGAGACGGTTGGTCGTACGGTGGTTTCTGGCAATGCACCGCAGTTAAAGGATACTCAGTAGGTAAGTCTTGCCATAATGTTCCACCTTCATAAGCATTGATAAATTGGATACCGCGACAGATACCAAATACTGCTTTATTGCTTTCTTTGGCGTAGGCATAGATAAAAGCATCTGTTTCATCGCGAACGGGAGAGGGATGACCGCAATGCTTTTGTATTTCGGTGTGATAAATAGCAGGATCTACGTCTTGGCCACCCGTAAAGAGGAAACCTTGGCAGAGGTGACATAAAGTTTCGAGATCCTGTTTTTGAGTGTTACATAAAGGTGGGAGGATTAAGGGGATGCCACCGGCATTTGTAATAAGGTCGAGATAGCTTGGAAGCATCCAAATGCTTTGGCGTTCTGCGTCTATTAGTGGCAGTACACCGATAATTGGTTTATTCATGATAGCTCCTTAGGAGCGTGAGTAAAGTCCGGACTTGTAATAGTTTGCATATTATTAGAGATAAGCAGGACTAATCACTGCGATAATTGGGGCCGGATAGTGCCACGGTTACAGCTATTGCAGATGATAATTCAATTTTAACGTAATTTTCTTAAGGAAATAAATAGCTTTGTAACCTTTTTTACAAGGAAGTGGCTAACACGCTACGTTGAGAAAGTCGAGAACTTAACTTTATGAGGTACAGAGGAAAGGATAAGGAATGTAGATAAAGGACAGAAGACTGTGAACAAAGGGCAGAAGATTGTGAACAGAGGACAAAGGACGAGAACAAAGGCTAGTGGTCTTGAATACGGATGACAATAGAAGTTTAAGGCATAAAAAACGCAGCCGAAGCTGCGTTTAAGATTCTTAGCTAAAAAACAAAATTAGTTTTTAGTGAGCGCAAGTGGCAGAATTAAGCTTGTTTAGCTTTGCGTTCGTCATTAAGCTTTTTAACTTCGCCCATTAAGTTCTTGCCAAGGAACGCCATGGTCATAGGTAAAGCACCATTGCCACTCTTAGCATCGGTAATCATGCAGCTCCAAAGCATGTGAGTAGAAAGTTCAAGCTTGTGGAAAACTTTAACCTTATAGCTGCAAACGCAGTTTTTAAGAACAGGAAGACCATCAAGCATTTCATATTCAGTTTGCGCCCATTTGTCGGTATCGCGGCAAGAGGTGCAACCAAAAAGTTCAATCAAGTCGGCCTTAGCATCTTCACCTACTACAGAGATAGTGAATTCACGGCTACTTTCAATGCAGTTGCTAGTATAAGTATCCTTGTTGGTAGATACTTCAACTCCATATGGAGTTTTGGTGGCTTTCATGATGCAGTCAACGAGACTTCCACAAAGGCGACCGCGTGAATCTTTAACACCGATAATATAAACGCCGTGGGTAATGTTGCCGACTAAGGCTGGATCAAAGTTTGCAATTTCGTCCATGTTGATTCCTAAAAAATAATAGAGCCAAGACATTTGGCTCTGAATGTACTTTAAATTTTAGTACGCAAATTTAATACGGCTCAGTTCGCCAATGCCCATAAGGCTATTTCAGATTAAGACTATTTTAGTTTGCGCACATATCCGCAATTTTTGTGCGGATTTAAGTTTATGTAAATAACAAACGTCATTATACAAGTTACGAGGCCAAAAAAGAAACTAACCATGCGTGGGACGACATGAGAATAATTCAAAATTAGTTGCCCGCAAAGTGGTACGAATAGGAGTAAGAAACCGAGTAAAAATATTTGGAGTTTTAGTTTCATGTAAGCGTTAGGGGAACTCTTATGGATGAGATTTTTTTCAATCTGCATTGGGCGAGAAGCGGTCTTTTCCCCGTGATAAGGGGATGAACTAGACTCAAGAGTGTTGTCTTTACCTGGTGAAGCTTGTGTTTTAGGCTGTGAGTTTAAATTTGCACCTAGGGTAGAGGTGTTAGTTGAGGTGGTATCAGCCGTTTTGCTGTCATCTTGATCGGTTGAAGTAGTAGAATGCGCTTCTTCTTGCGTGGTGTTTACGGCTTCGTTTTTAGGAATGCTACTAATTTGAGCTAACGTCCCGCAGTAACGGTACATTAAAAATTTTTTTACAGGATTGAATTCAAGTTGTAAATTAACCCCGAGTACGGCATTTGCTCCGCAGGTTCTTGCTGTTTGAATCATTTCTTCTAGGGCTTGTTCACGAGAAATGCTTTCGCCACAAACTTCGTAGTTACGGATAGATTCGTAGATGCTTACATTATCAGGAGTGCGGGTGGTAGTGATGTAAACATGGCCACGAACGCAATTTAGGGTATGGTTCTTACATGACTCAATGGTTACGTAAGTGCGGAATAATTTTTTCTTAGGCTTAGCATCAAGCTCTGGGTTGGCTTGGGCTTCGTTACTCTTAGGTGAACTGAGGGAATATTCAACTTCAGATCCTAGGAGAATATCAAAGATGCCTTGGTGATCAAACTCTGTAAAATAATAGATATTCATGTCCGAACCGAATATCATGCCGTCCAGATTATTTTTGTTATCCGGTACCTGTACCACCTGACCAAGCATATGTAAGCCTCCAAATAAAAGATGCGAACAATATCGCACTTTGTAACTTTTTTGTCATGGATTTGGATATGGTTTTATACATTATTTTGATCTCGGTATGATTACCAAAAAAAAATCTATGCTTTCTTTGTAGAATAAAGATTTTATCTTGGGCTTTATCTTCGTCTCTGACTCTATCTCTGGCTTAGACTCTGACTCTGACTCTGATTTTGATTAAGGTTTTAATTAGCAAAATTGGTGCGCAAGAGTGGTGCATGGTAAGGTTTGATTTATAAATTAAGGTTTGTTTGATAGCCAATTTAGGCTTGATAGAGAAGATAGAGAAATAGTGGATATGAAATAGCGGGTTTAGATATGGACTTTTAGGTTTTAGTCTTATCAAGTATGCTAAAACAAATAAACGCCAAAACAAATAAAAATGATATATATCAAGCATGGGTGATGCTCGTATAATGGAAAGATTGATAAAACCGCTTTAGCTTTAGTAAAAGCTAAATTCTAAATTGTTAACCTAATGGAACGACTAAATTGATTGCGCTCGGTTAATTAAGCTTGGTTGTTACGGTTAAAACATCGTAGAAGCTCTAGGTTTATGGTTTTAAGCTCTACGTCTTAGGAACAAAAATGACTAAAAAAATTTTTATCACCGGAACTGATACTGACGCCGGAAAGACTTTTTCTGCATGTGTTTTGGAATGTAAATTGAGAGCATTAGGATATAAGGTGCGGCCGTATAAACCTATTGTAGCTGGCTTTGAGAATGGACAAAATGCGGATTTACAGGGGCACACTAGAGCTTGCGGTGGGGAATTAAAGCCGTTAGATATTACAGTTTGTACTTACGAAGAACCAATTGCCCCGCACATTGCTGCTGTAAAAACAGGTAAACCCATTACTTGGGAAGCTTTAGATCAAGGTCTAGAAGCAGGATTAAAAGATAAACCAGATTTTTTATTTACCGAGGGTGCAGGGGGCTGGTTGCTTCCTTTAGGGGAAGGGCGAGTTTTACCTGATTGGCCGGCTCTTAAAGATATGGACGTAATTTTAGTGGTGGGCATGAAGCTTGGTTGTTTAAATCATGCTTTACTGACTGCGCTAGCAATTAAACAAAAGGGATGCAAACTTGTGGGTTATATCACTTGTTCGCCTTCTGTCGATAAAATGCCGTATTTTGAGGAAAATAGGGCAACTTTAAAAGAGATGCTTCAAGTGCCATATCTTGGTGACATTCCATTTACCCCTAGTGGGGATTTTGCTAAAGCTAAGGCTGATCTTGATTTGGCGCCTTTGTTCAACAATTAACAAATTAACGTGGGCTAGTTGAGGTGGTTTTAAACGCCTGAGGTATGTAAGTATTACTAAGATTATAGGCAAAATATGCTATGCTATCGTCTAGCTTGGCTTAAGTTTTTTATAAGAGGATAAACGTATATGGGACGTGGATTAGTATACCTTCTAACCATGGCTGGGGTGGTAGTTACATTAGGGATTGTACTTAATGTAGCTTGCGCCTTGTTCGGTGTTCCAGTTGGGGGCGGAAATTTTGTTATGATCGTGGTAATGTCCGCGCTCATGGGTTTTGCAGGTTCGATCATTGGGTTGTTTTTATCTAAAACCATTGTTAAACATCAAATGAAAGTTCAGGTAATAACCAAGCCTAAAAACCAAGCTGAAAATTGGCTTGTGCAGACAGTCGCGCTCTTAGCAGAAAAGAAAGGGGTAAAAATGCCAGAGGTTGGTATTTATGACGCCGATGAAATGAATGCTTTTGCAACTGGCTGGAACAAGGATGCGGCGCTGGTAGCTGTAAGTAGCGGATTACTTGAACACATGGAACAAAATGAAATTGAAGCCGTGCTAGGTCATGAAATGTCACATGTTTCAAATGGTGACATGGTGACCATGTGTTTGGTGCAAGGGGCAGTGAATACTCTTGCTTACTTAATTTCATTTGTTATTGCTAATGCATTAAGAGCTAATAATCGTGGTTCAAGCTTCCAAATTTACATGATCCAGCATCTTTGTATCATGGTGTTTGGTTTCTTAGGTAATTTGGCCGTGCTTGCTTTTTCTAGATGGCGTGAATACCGGGCTGACGCAGGTTCTGCTCAAGTATTAGGTAAGGATGCGATGATTCAGGCGCTAGAAGCATTAGGTCGTCAAACCGTTGAGAAGAAGCCAGATGAAGTTCGGGCTATGTGTATTTTTGGGGTCGATTCTGTAAGTGAGCTCTTTATGACTCACCCGCCACTTGAAAAACGCATTGCGGCTTTGAAAAAACTCCGTAATTAACGATATCTATAATTACCTATAGAGTTTTTAAAAAATTAAAAATATTACAAAAGGCTCGGTGTAAATCGAGCTTTTTGTATGTATGGTGAAATTTTGTTCAGTTTTTTGAGATTATTGGTTTACAAAATTTGTATAAATATTTCTAAAACGCGTTTTTTTTAAGGAAAAAGTAGTAAAAACAAGAGGTTTTTACCGCAATTTTAGGCAAAAAATTGTAAATTTCATGTAAGTTTGATAAAGAGTAGGTGTAACGTAAGTACAGAAAGTGCTTAAAAAGCTTAGGCTAAGCGGTAAATAGAGTGATGTTTCTCTAACATCTTGCAATATAAAATCTGATTGATATATAATGCATCCATACATAACGAAGTTCATACCGAGAGGCGGACTCGCGTTAGTTAAAGGATTTATGGGGTAATTATACGTTGTTGAAAGATAACGATTTTTACGTGGTAAATATTTTTCATTAACATACTTAATTTTAGGTAAAAAATTATGACTATCAAAGTTGGTATTAACGGTTTTGGTCGTATCGGCCGTTTCGTTTTCCGTGCTTCTACTCTTCGTGACGACATCGAAGTTGTTGGTATTAACGATCTTTGCGATCCAGAATACCTTGCATACATGCTTAAGTATGATTCAACCCACGGTGCTTTCCAGGGTGAAGTTTACGCTAAAGACGGTAACCTTATCGTTAATGGCAAGACTATCCGTGTAACTGCTGAACGTGATCCTGCAAACCTCAAGTGGGGCGAAATCGGTGTTGACGTAGTTGCTGAAGCTACCGGTCTCTTCCTTACTGATGAAAAGGCTCGTAAGCACATCGAAGCTGGTGCTAAGAAAGTTGTAATGACTGGTCCATCTAAGGATGCTACCCCAATGTTCGTTATGGGTGTTAACGATGACACTTACGCTGGCCAGGATATCGTTTCTAACGCTTCTTGCACCACTAACTGCCTCGCTCCACTCGCTAAGGTAATCGACCAGAAGTTTGGTATCGTTGAAGGTCTTATGACTACTGTTCACTCTACTACCGCTACTCAGAAGACTGTAGACGGTCCTTCACTCAAGGATTGGAGAGGTGGTCGTGGTGCTGCTCAGAACATCATCCCTTCATCAACTGGTGCTGCTAAGGCTGTAGGTAAGGTTTATCCTAAGCTTAACGGTCTTCTTACCGGTATGTCTTTCCGTGTTCCTACTCCAGACGTTTCTGTAGTTGACCTTACTTGTAAGCTCGCTAAGCCAGCTACCAAGGCTGATATCGATGCTGCTATCAAGGAAGCTTCTGAAGGCGCTATGAAGGGTATCCTCGGCTTCACTAGTGATGCAGTTGTATCTTCTGACTTCCTCGGTGACACCCGTACCTCTATTTACGACTCAGCAGCTTCTATCTGCTTGACCGATACTTTCGTTAAGCTCGTATCTTGGTACGACAACGAAATCGGTTACTCTAACAAGGTTCTTGACCTTATCGCTACTATCATGAAGAAGTAATTCTTTTTGAATTAGAGTAATGAAGACCCCGGCTCTTAGCCGGGGTTTTTGTTTATTGGGACTTAAAAAAATGGAGGATTATTGTATTTGATATACTATATAAAATATATATAGTATATTCATTAGAACAACATAATTCATTTGAGTGTAAGTCTTTGATATTTCTGTGAAGAATTAGAGGTAAATTTTGCGTACTAGGTAGAAAAACTTATTAAAAATGTAATTTTAACACAAAATTTAGAGCAAAATTTTATTAAACTGATACAATGAATGAGGTTAAAAAACACAGTACTTAATAATCTAGTATGGAATGGTTTTATGTCAGATTTAATTGAGCAAATTGCAAAGGCGCGCGGAATCGCAAACGATTACGTTGATGCAAGTGGCAATAAAGTATTTATCTCTAGAGAAAATAAGATTGAATGCTTAAAGGCTATGGGATATTCAGTTGATAACGAACAGGAACTTGCTAAGCAGTATGCTTCTCAACAGGAAGCTTATTACAAAGCAGGTTGTGATCCAGTTGTCGTAACCTTTGAAAATTCTCAGCTTGAAGTTTTCTTTAGACTTACTGAAGAAGAAGTTAAGACTGGTTCTCTTTCTTACACCATTACCCTTGAAGACGGTTCAATGTCACAGGGTGAATTCTCCCTCGATATTGGTAGTAAGAGCGAAAGCTACAATGTCAATGGTATTGATTATGCTGTATACAAAGGTACTACTAGCTTAGCACTTCCACTTGGCTACCATTCTATCAATATCAAGACTGCTGTTGGTCGTAGTATGAAGGACGTAAGCGTTATTTGCTGTCCACGTGCTTGCTACAAGCCTGACTCTATTATCAAGGGTAAGAAGGTTTGGGGTCCTAGCGTTCAGCTCTACACTTTACGTAGTGAAAAGAACTGGGGTATTGGTGACTTCGGTGACCTCGCTGATTTAATCAAGTCATTAGCTGATAATGGCGCTGGTTTTGTTGGTGTAAACCCAATTCATGCGGCTTATCCATCTGATCCAGAATCAGCAAGCCCATACAGTCCATCTTCTCGTAGATGGCTTAACCTTGTATACATCAATGTAGAAAACGTTCCTGAATTTAAGAACTGTAAGGAAGCACTTGATTTAGTAAATTCTCCTGATTTTCAGGCTAAGCTTGCAGCATTACGTGAACGTGAATACGTTGATTACACTGGTGTTATGAAGCTTAAGATGGAAGTTTTGCAGATTATTTTTGAAAACTCTCGTGAAATTTTTGATAAACGTAGCCGTCGCGGTAAAGCGTTCAAGAACTTCTGTGAAGAAGGCGGTGAAGCTCTTAAGCAAATGGCTGTTTACGATGCCATTATGTCAATCCTTAAGGAAGAAGAACGTGAATTCTGGGGTTGGCCAGTATGGCCTTCTGAATTACAGAAGTATGACAACGCGGCTGTTAAGGCATGGGTGGAACAGCATCCTGATGACGTTGAATTCTTCGAATACCTTCAGTTCTTGGCTGATGAACAGTTAGCAGCTGCTGATAAGGTTGCGAAAGACCGTGGTATGGCCGTTGGTATCTACCGTGACCTTGCTGTAGGCGTTTCTTGTGGTTCGGAAGAAATTTGGGCTAACGGTGACATTTACTGCGTTAAGGCTTCTATAGGTGCTCCACCTGATCCGCTCGGGCCTTTAGGTCAGAACTGGGGTCTTCCACCAATGGATCCTACTAAGCTTATAGAAAAACAGTACCAGCCAATCATCGATCTTTTTAGAGCAAATATGCGTCACTGCGGTTCTCTCCGTATCGACCATGCTATGTCATTACTTCGTTTATGGTGGGTTCCGCCTGCAGCTCCTGCTAAGCAGGGTGCTTACATATACTACCGTGTACACGATTTAGTTGGTATTTTGGCGCTCGAATCACACCGTAACAAGTGTCTCATCATTGGTGAAGACCTTGGTACCGTACCTGCTGAAATGAAGTCTATTCTTCGTGATGCTGGTATTCACTCATACAAGATCTTCTTCTGGGAAAAGGCTTCAGATGGTGGCTTTATTTCTCCGAAGGATTACGTAGAGCAGGCTATGAGTGCACTTTCTACTCACGATATGCCAACTATCGTTGGTTGGTGGGATCATAAGGACCTTGAACTTGGTAAGCAGCTCGGTCTTTACACTGATGAACAAGTTCGTGATATTGGTAATGCTCGTAAGGTTGACCAGCAGCGTATTCTTGATAGCTTGCATTGGCACGGTGTAATTGGTGATGATATTACTCGTGATGTTAGCCAGTGCCCAATTTCTCAAGAGCTTATCGATGGTATGCAGATTCACATGTGCCTTGGTAACTGCGCTCTCTTTAGTACCCAGATTGAAGACTGGTTGTCAATGGATAAGCCAGTAAACGTTCCTGGTACTTCTAACGAATATCCAAACTGGCGTCGTAAGTTGTCTCGCAACCTTAGTGATATTTTTAGCGACAAGCATGTAATCAGTCTTTTGAGAAAGATGACTGAAGCTCGTAGCAAGGTTAGTAAGCATTAAGAGAAAATAGACTAAAAATGTCTGTAAAAAGGCCTGTCACTGCAAGTGTACAGGCCTTTTTTGTGACCTGTAATATTATATTGTGGATATGAAAACGCTTTTTTTTACAAAAGTTCTTTTAATCCTTTATCATGAAAGAGTTTTTGTTTATAAGGCGGTCTGAATTCTTCGAGACTTTTACTAGAAGTACCTTGTACTAGAAGTACCTTGCAGAAAAACGTATAAAATTACTGCCGACTGCAACAGATTAGCAAACGATTAAGGGATATATAAAGATGCTTATTGAAAAGTTGAATAATGCAATGCTTGCCAATCCTTTTGAAACCCTTGGGCTTCAAAAGGTAGAAGGCAAAAAGGGGCTAGTACTTACTGCTTGGCTCCCTGGTGCACTTAGCGTAAAAGTTAAGAGCCTTAATGGTAAAAAGCAATTAGCAGATATGAAGGTGGTAGACCAGGAAGGTCTATTCGAATGCGAGTTCCCGGAAGCAGAAAAGGAATTTCATTACTCATTTGAGGTAACTTACCAGGATTCAACTATCAATGTAATTGATCCATACCAGTTCAGAGAAGAAGCATTTTTCGGTCTCTCTGCTATGAACCTTGACGTAAGCAATTACTACAAGACCATGGGGGCACAGTTAATTGAACTCAACATTGAAGGTCAAGTAATTAAAGGGGTTCGCTTCGTAGTTTATGCACCAAGCGCTAGCAATGTCAGTGTAATTGGTGACTTCAACTTCTGGGATGGCCGTCGTTTCCCTATGGCACGTAGCATGATGGGTGATTGGGTGCTTTTTGTGCCTAACATCGGTGAAGGCGAACGCTATAAGTATGAACTTAAGGATCCTATGGGTAACCGTTTACCACATAAGGCTGACCCTGTTGGTTTCTATGCTGAACAGTATCCATCTTTTGCTTCTGTTGTTTATGACCAAACTCGTTTTAAGTGGAATGACGCTGAATGGATTAAGAGCCAAGCAAATGATAAGCTTAAGCAACCAATGACCATTTACGAACTTCATTTCGGTTCATGGAAGCGTCATGAAGATGGTACTAGCCTTACTTATCGTGAAATGGCTGCCGAACTCATTCCGTACGTTAAGGAAATGGGTTATACCCACATTGAACTCCTCCCAATTATGGAATTCCCATTCACTGGTTCTTGGGGTTACCAGCCTGTAGGTCTTTTTGCGCCTACAAGCCGTTATGGTTCTGCTGATGACTTTAAGTTCTTCGTTGATGAATGCCATAAGGCTGGCATTGGGGTAATTCTTGACTGGGTTCCAGCTCACTTCCCATCAGATTCTCATGGTTTAGCTCGTTTCGACGGTACTCCACTTTACGAATACGAAGATCCACGTCGTGGGTGGCACCCTGATTGGAACTCTTACATCTATGACTTTGGTCGTGACACTGTAAGAAGATTCTTAGTTGCTAGTGCTTTGTTCTGGCTTGACCTTTACCACATCGATGGTTTACGTGTTGACGCCGTAGCTTCAATGCTTTACTGGGATTACTCACGTAAGCAGGGTGAATGGATTCCAAATGTAGACGGTGGTAACCACAACTACGAAGCTATCAGCCTCTTAAAGTGGGTTAACGAAGAAGTTTACAAGAAGTATCCTCACTGCATGACCATTGCTGAAGAATCAACTGCTTTCCCTGGCGTTTCTCGCCCAACTTATGCTGGCGGTTTAGGCTTTGGCTTTAAGTGGAACATGGGTTGGATGCACGATACCCTCGAATACATGAAGAAGGATCCGATATACCGTAAGTATCATCACAGCGAAATGACTTTCTCTATGATTTACGCTTATGATGAAAACTTCATCCTCTCTATTTCTCACGACGAAGTAGTGCATGGCAAGCTTTCAATGCTTTACAAGATGCCAGGTGACGAATGGCAGCAAGCTGCTAACCTTCGTGCTTACATGGGTTACATGTATGCGCACCCAGGTAAGAAGCTCAACTTCATGGGTACTGAATTCGCGCAAAGCGCTGAATGGAACCATGATAGCCAGCTTCAGTGGTGGTTGCTCCAGTTCGATAAACACCAGGGGCAGAAGCGTTTGATCCATGATTTAAATAAACTTTATGTTTCCGAACCTGCGTTATATAATGCAGATTATGATAAGCGCGGCTTTACATGGCTTGACCATAGCGATTATCAAAACAGCATCTTTGCGATGATGCGTAGTGACGAAACCGGCGATAATCACGTTATAGTTGTAAGTAATTTTACTCCGGCTACTCACGAAGGCTATCGCCTGGGTGTGCCTGTACCTGGTACCTATGAAGTTGTGCTCAATACAGACAGCAAGTACTATTGGGGTAGCGACTATGACGTAGGTGGTTTGACCTTTAAGGCTAGCAATGTTTCATGGCACGGTCAGTATCACTCAATCGTTATTAATTTGCCACCGCTTGCAACTCTGTTCATTAAGCGCATCGGAGATTAATGATAGATTATGAGCAATGATTCATTCATGCTCAAATCAGGTAAAGAGGCCCCACTTGGGGCCTCTTTAGTTGATGGGGGCTGTAATTTTAGTGTTTGGGCGCCGGAAGCTTCATCTGTTACTGTTGTTTTATATGCTCAAGATGAAACCGAGCTCTCCAGAGTTACTCTAGTTGAAAAAAACGAAGGTATCTGGTTTGGGATGATTACCGGGGTTAAAGCCGGGCAATTGTATGCTTACAGCGTTGATGGGGAAAATAACCCAGCGGCGGGGACTTCTTTTGATGCAACTAAGTTATTAATTGATCCTTATGCCAAAGCTCTTAACCGGCCGATGATTTGGAATTATGACAACTATTTGCATGATTCAAATAAATTTATCGCCAAGTCTGTAGTCGTAGACGAAGCTTTTGATTGGCAAGGGGAAGCTAAACCTGGTCTTACAAGAGATCGAACCATCCTTTACGAAACTCACGTCAAGGGGTTTACCAAACTTAATTCAGAAGTGCCGGAAGAATTACGTGGCACCTATTTAGGGTTATGTCAGCCTGAGGTCATTAAGTACCTTAAAGACCTTGGGGTAACAGCCGTGCAGTTAATGCCTATTTACGCTAAGATGAGCGAATCTAGACTAACTGAAATGGGGCTCTCAAACTATTGGGGCTATAATCCTATTTGCTTTATGTGTCCAGAACCATCTTATGCCTATAAAGATAGCGTAGTTGAATTTAAAACTATGGTGCGTGAATTGCATCGTGCGGGCATTGCGGTGATTCTTGACGTAGTCTATAACCATACCGCTGAAGGTGGGTATGGTGGGCCTAACGTTTCATTCCGCGGGTTTGATAGCCGTAACTATTATGTTTACGAACAAAACCAAGACAAATCACCTAACTACTTAGCAACTACTAATGTCACCGGGTGTGGTAATAGTTTTAATACCTCATCTGAGGTGGGTTTAAGGTTAGTTCTTGATTCTTTACGTTATTGGTTAACTGAAATGCAAGTTGACGGTTTCCGTTTTGACTTGGCAGTTACTGTAGCGCGTGAAACTAATAACTACGTCTTTAATTCATTTGAAAAGCATGGGGCTTTCTTTAAGTCTTGTGCTCAGGACCCAATTATCAATAAGGCAATCTTAATTGGTGAACCTTGGGATATTGGTGGCTTTGGGTATCGCGTAGGGCAGTTCCCAGCGCAGTGGAGTGAACAAAACGATCGTTACCGTGATACTGTCCGTTCATTCTGGCGCGGCGACCAAGGTTGTATGGGGGATTTTGCGACTAGACTTTTAGGGTCTCGTGATATCTACCCTAAAAACTTACGCTCTATAAACTCTTCCGTAAATTTTGTGAGCTACCATGACGGCTTCACGCTTGAAGACTTAGTAAGCTATAACAATAGACACAATGAAGCTAATGGCGAAGATAACCGTGATGGGCATGGAAATAACATTTCATGTAACTACGGGGAAGAAGGTCCAACTAAGAACCCTAAGATCCTCAAAAAACGTGCTCAGGTGAAGCGTAATATGCTTGCGACTGTAATGCTGTCGCAAGGGATTCCGCATATTGTCGCTGGGGATGAAATTTGTCGTACCCAAAAGGGTAATAACAATGCTTATTGCCAAGATAATGAATTAAGTTGGGTGGACTGGCATTTATCTGCAGAAAAACTTAGCTTATACCGCTTTGTCAGCCGTTTGATTGACATTCGTTTAAGCTCTAAGGTATTTACTGACTTAAGATTATCTGACGATAGATACAGACTTACCGATGGCATTGAACATCAAGTAAATTGGTATCATCCAAACGGTCAGCCGTTGTCAGAAGAGGATTGGCATTCACCGGTTTCTCAAGTCTTTATGCTCGATATTGGCGATTATGGAGATAATGGGGAACGTTGGCTTATGTTCTTTAATGCTAGTGCTTACGACATTTGCTTCCACATGCCAGAAGCGGCTCCCGGGATGGCTTGGAGTGCAGTTTTAGACACTGTGGAACCAGATGGTTGCCCACGTCGTTTTGGTAACGCCTCAGGCTTAACTCCTGTGTGTTCAGCGTCTTGCGTGAAATTAATCAAACAAGTTCCACAAAGCGAATTGCCAGCTGGCTGTGGTTTACATACAGAGCATGCAACTGCTATGTTTGAAGCTCGTCAGCAAGCTATGGTTGAAGCTCAAGCTGAAAACAATAGTCGCATGGTTCATGGCTTTGGTACTAATCTTGGTATTAGACCTCGTAAGATTAAATCAGGGCGTGACAAGTGGGGCGATTTTGATACCTTTACTTCCTTCTCCAAAGAAACAGTGAAGTCATACCATCACATTTATAATAGTGTGGAAGTTGAACTTAGCCCGCTTCATCAAGGTGATGATAAAGATAAAAATAAAAAGAGCTAACTTAAGCGTTAGGGCTCAAAGGTCCGCTAAGACTTAAATAAGTCGTGGTGAAACCTATGATATAAAGCTCAGCTTCGGCTGAGCTTTTTTCTGTTTAGAAACGGTGAAATAGGGGGCAAAGAAGGTGGGGTTTTCATGCATCTTGGCTTAACTTGTTGGGTTTTACATCTTTCTTTGTCGCCATCTCCTTGCAAGCATAAAAGAAGGGACAGCTAAGCTGTCCCTTAAATGTTTTCTTTCTAATTTAACTTGTGCTATTTAAGGTGAGCGAGGCCTTAAATTATTACTTGCCAAGATCCTTTAAAGGTACACCGTTGTAAAGGTTCTTTTCGAGGTGTTCAAGAGAAACACCCTTAGTTTCAGGTACAAAGAACATGGTGATAAAGATTGACGCAATACAGAAGGCAGCGTAGAGACCTAAGGTTACATTAGCACCTAAGCCGTCTAAGAGTTGGAGGAAGGTGTAAGCTACAATCATGTTTACGCCCCAGTTAGTACCAGTAGAGCAGGTAATACCAAAGTCACGGCCATTTAAAGGCTGGATTTCAGAGCAGAGTACCCAAATAAGAGGACCTGCTGAGAAGGCGAAGCTTATGATGAAGAGGAGGATGAAGCCAAAGGTGATAACAGCAGCTCCAGCTACATTCATTAGGCAAGCAACGGCAGTAAGTGAAATAGCCATTAAGATAAAGCCAGTGAGAAGGATAGGCTTACGGCCAGCACGGTCAACTAAGTAGATTGCAATGAAGGTTGCAAGCACATTGGTAAGACCAAGAATGATAGTCCCCCAGCTTGAAGCAAAGGTGGTACTAAAGCCTGCGTTTTCGAGGATCTTAGGGCCAAAGTACATGATTACGTTGATCCCGGTTAGCTGCTGCATAATCTGGAGAATCATACCTAAAGATACGCTACGGCGGAAATTACCATTTTTGGTAAAGAGTTCAAAACCGTTGTTTTTTTTAGCGGCAGAAGCTTGTACGGTTTCGTTGATTTCACGGTATTCATTTTCAGCTTCAGTTTCAGTAGAACGGATTTTATGCAATACTTCTCGTGCATGGTCATTACGGCCTACGCTTACAAGCCAACGTGGTGAGCGTGGAAGGAAGAACATACCGATAAGGAAAAGAAGGGCTGGAATTACAGAGAACCCGAGCATATAGCGCCAACTGTTTTCGACGGAGAACATGTAATCAGTAGCAGTACCAACGGTAATACCTTCTTGGAAGGTGTCTTTATAAATTGCGGAATTAACGATAAAGGCAGTCAAAATACCGATGGTAATCATGAGCTGGTAGAGAGAAATCATAGAGCCACGAATTGACTTTGGGGCGATTTCAGAAAGATAGAGCGGAGCGGTAAATGAAGCCACGCCGATTGCTAAGCCTACGATAATACGGAATAGGATAAGTGATGTGGCATTCCATGCGAAGGCGCACCCAAGAGCACCAGCTAAGAAGAGAATGGCCCCCACAAAAAGTGACATTTTACGGCCGATCTTTTTAGTTAAGAAGCCTGAGAATATAGCTCCAAAGCAAGCCCCACCGAGCATTGAGCCCACAACAAGTGATAACTGTTGTGTGGTTAAATTAAGTGTGCTCTTGATAAAATCTTGAGCCTGGGCAATAACACCGGTGTCAATACCGAAAAGGAGGCCGGCAAGAGCTGCCAACATGCAGACGATAATGACAGATTTGTTGGTGGACGGTTCCGCCCCTGTAGCATTTGTGTTCATAGTCTTTAATCCATTTAATAATGATAGTTATGTTCTATCCTGCGAATTTTGTAATCCAGGATTCGATGTGGTAAATATATCCGGATCTGCATGTTTTGGGGAATGAAGATTGTGGAACTGTGAAAACGCTAACATTTTCATGAAAAATTTACATAAATATGTGTAACAACGATGTAACACATTCGCATTATATAAAATTTAGGGAAAAGTTTACAAAAACGGAGTGAAACAAGGTTAAAGGCTACAATTTTGTTCAAGTTTAGTATTAATTTGCACCGCTTTTGAAACAAATATGAAACAACACTCGTGGCCATGAGGTTAATGTTGAAATTTCATTACATATAAAAATAGCTATTTATGCACTAGCCTGCCATGAAAAAAGAAATAAGAAAAAGCCAGACAAGTTCTTGTCTGGCTTTGGCCACTCTTTAAGAGTTTTTAGTTTAGCCTCTAGGGAAGTTTTGTTTATTAACTTTAGCCTAATAATCAATCCCTAATGGAGTGTAACTATAAGTTTGGTATTTAGGACTTGGTCTTTGATTCCCTTCTTGGTTTTTTATAGTGTTTCTTAAAACAGGATCGCGCATATAGCCATTGATTAGCTTAATTGCCGCAGGTTCACTTACTTTACTCACGGCTTTAGCGAAGAAGATGTTTAGCATTTCCATGGTTGAGCTTACAACTGGTTCAGAATGGAAATATTTTGGAGGCGTAGTTTGTTTTTTAACTAACATGTTGTGGGCTAAGGAAATTGCGGTGTTAAGGTCACCAATCTCGTCAACTAACTTAATCTTTTGCGCGTAAATCCCGGTATAAATGCGGCCTTGTGCGATTTTATTGGCCTCGTCATAAGGAATGTTACGAGCTTTAGATACGTTGTTGACAAAGGTATGGTAAACGCTATCGATGCTAAGCTGCATGATTTCTTTTTGTTTGTCGTTGATAGGCAAGAAGATGCTATCTGAAGCGGTATCGCTGTTAGCAACTCCATCTGATGTAATACCAAAATTCTCAGCTAAACGACTAGCGCTCCCTGTGATGGCAAGAACGCCGATAGAGCCGGTAATAGTTGAAGAGTCGGCCACAATCTTATCGGCTGCAGTTGAGATCCAATAGCCACCAGAGGCTGTCATATCGGCCATGTAGACTACGATCTTTTTGCCTTTATCCTTTAGTTCAAGGAGCTTTCGTCTAATTTGTTCTGAAGCGTAAACTTCACCACCTGGAGTATTAAGGTATAAGACTACGGCGCCAATCTTTGGGTTTTGAGCAATCTTATTTAACTGCGGAATGATGTTACTTGGGGTAAAGGCCATTGGATCATCCTCATCTGAGGAGGTGATTTCACCTATGCCGTAAACGATTGCAATTGAATTGGAAGCATCCGGGATTTCGGCCGGGTTATAACCTTCATTGGTCAGGTAATCTTGGTAGCTAACGGATGATTTAATGCGGTAATTATTTTCAGATTTGTTATAAACCACCTTGGTCCCTGCATCTTTAGCAATACGCTGTAAAAATTGCGCGTAAGGGACTACGGTATCAACTAATTTATGCTTAAGAGCTAAATTGGCGGCGTCACCTTTTGCTTGTCTAAGTGCCGGCAAGTATAAGTCACTTCCTGAGAAGATGGTGTCAAAGTCTTCTGCCGTGAGGGAGCTACGGGCGTTAAGGACTACGGTTTTATATTGGTCCCATAAATCGTCCACAATTCCTTGGTATTCGGTTTTAACCTGTGGGCTCATGTCAGAGCGATTGTATGGTTCAACGGCGCTTTTGTGAGTCCCGGCTTTTGGAGTATAGACATCGAGCTTAATTTTATCGAATAGGTTTTTGTAATAAAGAGTTTTTAAAGCCATCCCATGAATGTCAACATCGCCTAAAGGATCAAGCCCAATGATATTTGCGTGAGCGGCCAAGGCATATACAGATTGGCTGTAACTTGGGGCGTAAGCGTAAATGGCTAAGTTTTGGTGCTGGCTTTTTATTTTATCGAGAGCGGTGCCGAGGATTTTGGCTTGGTCTAAACGGATATAGCTTAGGCTACTTAAATCTAGGAACAAGGCTTTAATATGAGGTAATTTGCCTTTGGCAATAGCATCTAACGTATAAGTTAGATCGGGGAGGGCGCTAGTTTGCTGTTCTTCGTTTTCAAGCTGTGCTAAAAGTTCATCTAAAGGGTTTACGTATATGCGGTTGTCTGTTACTTCACTACCAAAATCGATGATCATAACTGAAGCTTGGTCTTGTTCAGCTTGTTTCTTTTCTTCTTTAACATTGTTGATCGCAGAAACGGTCCAGCTAGCTAACAAAGTCAGCATAATGATAAATAATAGGAACAAAAAAATGGAGTTCAGCACGAAGTTTCTAAAATAAGTAACCGCGCCTCCAATTTTATCAAGGCATTTAAAAAATGAATTTGTCATGTTTATACCGTAAAAATATAGGCTGTAGAGTTTTAAATCATCTCGTTGAGCCAATTGATGCCTAAATGGAGCTCTCCTGCTTAGTTTGCTTGCTATGTAAGTATGTTTTTATAATCCATGACATAAGGGACCTAATATAGGAATATAAGGCCGTAATGTAATGGATGTATGCATGCATGTAGACATGCAGATATACATAGATATTGCAAATGAAGACGGAGTGAGAGCTGTCTATGTTATCTATTATATATATAAGGTCTGCTTTTGTTTTGTTTTTTTTGTGCGGTATAAGGTTAGGGTGGGAGCAAGCGTAAGACCAGGTTTTGGGAATAATGATTTTTTTTGAGGTCGTTGCAGGCGGAAAACCCTGTAAAACCATGAAACAAAATTCCACTTTGGAGAAAAATATCGCAAAAAGTGTGAACTAGGATTATTTTCTTTACCATTTTGCACTTTTTATATATAATGCCTAGGCAAAATTAACCACTATCTTTTTATCTATGTGAGAGATTTTGCCATGCTTAGAATTCTTCAAGAAGCATTAACATTTGATGATGTTTTGCTTGTTCCCGCTCACTCTACCGTTCTCCCAAACACTGCAGACCTTCGTACTCAGCTTACCGCTAAGATTCAATTAAACATCCCAATGGTTTCCGCTGCTATGGATACCGTAACCGAAGCAAGACTTGCTATTGCTTTGGCTCAAGAAGGTGGTCTTGGTTTTATTCACAAGAACATGTCTATTGAGAAGCAGGCAGAAGAAGTTCGTCGTGTTAAAAAGTTTGAAAGTGGTATGGTAACAGACCCTGTAACCGTTCACCCAGAAAACACTATCGCTGAAATCGTTGCTTTAACTCATAAGCATGGTTTTGCTGGTTTCCCAGTTGTTGACGCTGAAGGCGATCTTATGGGGATCATTACTGGCCGTGACGTACGTTTCGTAACTGACCTCAATAAGAAGGTTTACGAAATCATGACTCCAAAGGAACACCTCGTAACTTGCCGCGAAAATGCTTCTCGTGAAGAAGTTCAAGCTTTAATGCAAAAGAACCGTATTGAAAAGGTTCTTGTTGTTGATGCGGGTTTCCATCTTAAGGGGATGATTACCGTTAAGGATTTCCAAAAGGCTGAACGTAAGCCAAACGCTTGTAAGGATGCTTTAGGCCGTCTTCGTTGTGGGGCTGCTGTTGGGGCTGGTGCTGGTAATGAAGAACGCGTTAAGGCTCTTGTTGAAGCTGGGGCTGACGTTATTCTTATCGACTCTTCTCATGGTCACTCACAAGGGGTGCTTGATCGTGTAGCTGCAACTCACAAGGCTTATCCTGATATCGAAATTGTAGCTGGTAATATCGCTACTGCTGAAGGCGCTATCGCTGTAGCTGAAGCTGGTGCTTCAACTGTTAAGGTTGGTATCGGCCCTGGTTCTATTTGTACTACCCGTATTGTAACTGGTTGTGGCGTACCACAGATTTCTGCAGTATCTAACGCAGTTGACGCTCTTAAGGGCTCTGATGTTAAGGTTATCGCTGACGGTGGTATTCGTTACTCTGGCGATATCGCTAAGGCTATTGCCGCTGGTGCTAACCTCGTAATGGTTGGTTCTATGTTTGCTGGTACTGAAGAAGCTCCAGGTGAAGTTGAACTCTTCCAAGGTAGATCATTTAAGTCATACCGTGGTATGGGTTCATTAGGTGCTATGTCTCATGGTTCTGCTGACCGTTATTTCCAGTCTGACAACGCTGCTGACAAGTTAGTTCCAGAAGGGATTGAAGCTCGCGTTCCATACAAAGGCCTCTTAAAGCAGATCGTTCATCAGCAGATGGGTGGTTTACGTAGTGCTATGGGGCTTACCGGTTGTGCTACTATCGACGAAATGCGTACTAAGGCGCAGTTCGTTCGTATCACTGGCGCTGGGATCAAGGAATCACACGTACACGACGTTACTATCACTAAGGAAGCTCCTAACTACCGCGTATAAGCTCAAGTTTAGAGTTCCATTTAGGTAATAAAACCTAAATGCTATAAACAGACTCTGGCCTAAAGGTCGAGAGTCTGTTTCTTTTTAAGCGTAAGCGGAGTTTGTGAAGTTAAAAGTCAATAATTTCCCTAAAGCTCCAGCTTAGTCATTTGTGAAAAGATCCACAGCATGGTGTATAATGGCACTCGGGCTCGTTCAACGACCCAGCTTTGGTATTAAGCAACTGAAAATTCCTGTATTTGACAGGATGATTCGATCGGAAAAAGATACATGACAGTAAAAAACATTCATCAGGAACGTATCCTGATTCTTGATTTCGGCTCTCAGGTAACTCAGTTGATTGCACGTCGCGTACGTGAAATTGGGGTTTACTGTGAGCTCTGGGCCTGGGACGTTACCGCAGAGCAGATTAAGGAATTTAATCCTAACGGTATTATTCTTTCAGGTGGTCCAGAATCAGTAACCGAAGAAGGTTCTCCACGGGCTCCATCTTGTGTATTTGAACTTGGCGTTCCAGTTCTTGGTATCTGCTATGGGATGCAGACCATGGCTCAGCAGTTAGGTGGCGAAGTTCAAGGTTCTTCTAAGCGTGAATTTGGTTACGCTTGTGTGGATCTTGATGCTAATGAAAACCCATTATTTAAAGATATCTGCGACAAGATTGATGATGGCAAAAACCAACTTGAAGTTTGGATGAGCCACGGTGATAAGGTTACTGCTTTGCCACAGGGCTTTACTGTTTCTGCTCACACTGCTTCTTGCCCATTCGCCGCCATGGCTGACAACAGCCGCCGTTTCTACGGTGTACAGTTCCACCCTGAAGTAACTCATACTAAGAGTGGCGCTAAGATGCTCGCAAACTTTGTTAAGGGGATCTGTGGTCTTGAAGGCTTATGGTCACCTGATGCAATCATTGAAGATGCTGTGGCTAAGATTAAGGCTCAGGTTGGTAACGAAAAAGTTATCCTTGGTCTTTCTGGTGGGGTTGATTCTTCTGTAACCGCTTTATTGTTGCACCGTGCTATCGGCGATAACTTAACTTGTGTGTTTGTAGACAACGGTTTACTTCGTTTGAACGAAGGGGCGCAAGTTAAAGAAATGTTTGGTAGCAAGTTTGGTCTAAACATCGTTTATGTTGATGCTGAAAAACGCTTCCTTGACGCTTTAAGTGGTATTTCTGACCCTGAAGCTAAGCGTAAGACCATTGGCCGAGTATTTATTGACGTCTTCGCTGATGAAGCGCGCAAGCTCACTGATGTTAAGTTCTTAGCTCAAGGTACAATTTACCCAGACGTAATTGAATCTGCAGCTTCTAAGACTGGTAAGGCTCATGTAATTAAGTCTCACCACAATGTTGGTGGTTTACCAGCTGATATGAAGTTTGGTTTGGTTGAACCATTACGTGAACTCTTTAAGGATGAAGTACGTAAGGTGGGCTTAGCTCTTGGCTTGCCTGCTGATATGCTTAACCGTCACCCATTCCCAGGCCCAGGTCTTGGGGTGCGTGTTCTTGGTGAAGTAAAGAAGGAATACTGCGACTTACTCCGTAGAGCCGATGCTATCTTCATCGAAGAACTCTATAAAGCAAATTGGTACTATAAAGTATCTCAGGCTTTTGTGGTGTTCCTCCCGGTTCGTTCTGTAGGTGTAATGGGCGATGGCAGAAGATATGATTACGTTGTATCTTTACGTGCTGTTGAAACCATCGACTTCATGACTGCTCATTGGGCTGAACTTCCATACGATCTCTTAGGCCGTGTGTCTAATCGTATCATCAATGAGATTGATGGTATCAGCCGCGTAGTATATGACGTTTCAGGTAAGCCACCTGCAACTATCGAATGGGAATAATTTTAAAAAGCCCGCAAAGTTTTGAAAAATCAAGCTTTGCGGGCTTTTTTGTGCCTTTTGGTACTAAAATGGTACTAAGTATGAGGCCATGTAGTCTTCCATTCGAAGTAGTCATTTGGGGTTATCTCCCCGGTTTTTAATTTGTTTTTCGTCTCGTTCCATTCCAAAAGAAAATTGGTTCATCCCTAAATTTTTGGGGTTATAAAGCAGTGAATTTTGTAGATAGGAATAGATAAGTTAAAATAAAGGCTCCACCGTTTAACTTTAATATCCACCAAAAAGGAAACAGATGAAGCCTGAAGATGTTGTAACTTGTTTTTACACTGCTGCCAATAATCCAGAAACAGAAAATTTAGTACTAGCAACTCCAGAGGAGTTGCTACACATTAGGAGAAAAGAAACAGTACTTGAGCTTTACCCTGGATGTGTAGTCACAGAAGATCCTATATTAGATGCTGAGAATATGAGGCTAATTGTTAAGTTAGCCTATAAACACGACTCTTTGACACTTTCTTCACCAGCTAAGTTTTTCAATACCTTTGTTTTTAGGCCTTTTAGGCCTGTAATAGAAAAACAAATTTTTTGACCTTGAATTCTTGTAGCGATATGTGGTGATATGTGGTATAATAGGGTCGTAGGCATGACAACCTTGGAAAACACCATGAAACTCACCATCTCCCGCTCAAAAAACTCAACCTCCTTCTACGTTCATGAAAGTTATCGTAATGAAAAAGGACATAGCACCACACGAGTGGTAGAGAAATTAGGTACTGCTGAATTTATCAAATCTGAATATGGAGTTGAAGATCCTGAAAAGTGGGCTCGTGAGTATGTTGCTAACTTAAATAAGGAACTCAAACAGAAAAAGCAGGAAGAATTAGCTAACGCTAAGAACAAACAAGTTAATATTACTCTCTATGAGGGGAAGGAATATGCTGAAGGTGAAAAACGTTCATTTAACGTGGGGTATCTAGCTATCCAAAAAGCTTTGTATAGCCTAGGTTTTAAGGACATGTGTTCTAAAATTTCTGATAAGTATAAGTTTGAATACAATTTGGAACGTATTGTGGCAGATCTTATCTATGGAAGAATCATGAATCCATGTTCTAAGAAAGGTACGTTTGAACATTGGGAAAGTCATTCTCTTGAAGAAGAAATGTATGATCAACACCAGATTTACCGCTCTTTAGATGTTTTGCACCAAGAATCTGATTTCATTCAATCATACCTTTACAAGGCCAGTATCAAAGTTACTCCTAGAAACTTTGATGCGGTGTATTACGATTGCACTAACTTCTATTTCGAAATTGATGAAGAGGATGAGCTTAGAAAGTACGGCGCATCAAAAGAACACCGCCCAAATCCTATTGTGCAAATGGGCTTGTTCATGGATGGTAGTGGGCTTCCAATGTGTTTCAATATCAACCTAGGAAACACGAACGAACAGACTACACTCATTCCTCTAGAAAAGAAGATTATTGAAGAGTTCAATAACAATAAAGCTCCAATGATTGTGTGTACTGATGCAGGACTTGCTTCAATTACAAACAAAAAGTTTAACAGCACCGTGTATCCTCGTAGACACTTCATCGTAACCCAATCCCTAAAGAAGCTAGATAAAACTAACCAGGATTGGGCTTTAGACCATGGTCGTTCTCTTATAAAAGAACCAATTAAGCCACACGAAAACCCTAGCCAGATCGAGACTGAACGTAACTTTAAATGTTGGCATTTAGCAGGTAGTTCAGAGCTTTATTCACTTGATGATATTGATGAAAATGCAGCAGAAAACTACAACAAAATCTTTTACAAAGAACGAATTATTAAAAGTACTGCAAGCTCTGAATCTAAAGACTCAAAATCAAAAAATTCAACCTTTGAACAAAGATTGATAGTCTCTTATTCTTTGAGGTACAAAAACTTCCTTGAAAGAAAACGCCAGGCGCATATAGCAAGAGCTGAAAAGATAATCCAAGCAAGACAATGTCGCAAAGGTGCGGAAGATAAAATACCTAGTGATTGCGCCAAGTTGATTCAGGTAACTCATAAAACCAAAGATGGTCAAACAGCTGACAAAAAAGAATATTCATTGAACCAAGACTATATCACTAACGAAGCAAGATTCGACGGATTTTATGCTGTTACCACATCATTAAGTGCTGACTACATGAGCATCTCAGATATAGTAAAAATCAATCGTCGTAGATGGGAAATTGAAGAGTCGTTCATGATTATGAAGAGCTATATACGCACTCGTCCTGTGTATCTGCAGCGAGAAGAACGCATCAAGGCTCACTTCCTAACATGCTTCATGAGTCTTCTAGTCTTTAGAATAATGGAAAAGCAGATAAACAATTTAGCTGGTGCTGATGGGGTAGTAACTGCTGACAACATCATTACAACCCTTCGTGATATGAATGTTACTAAAGTTGCCAACACCTTTTACACTGGAGCCTTTGAATACACCCAAACAGCCAAATTAATACAGGAGAACCTAGGTATGCGTTTCAACGTTGATTACATGTCGTTTAACGAGATGAAAAAAAATATAAGAAACTCTAAAAAGGGATAGAATGTTACTACACTTTTATAAGGCTCGAATCCTTATAAAACAAGGAATGTCGAGCCATAAGTGTCCAAGATGAGATAAAATGCAACAGCCAAGAAACACTTACAATTTTTTCTCTACCTTTTGCAACTCATCCAATAATGCACTTCTTCTAGGATACGTTGCCTTAAATTCATCCACAAGCAGCTTGACAGTAGCATTTGCTTTCCACTTAATCAACTGTAAAAGGTTCTTACATACTTTCTTATATAATCTTCTTTCTGTTGCCTGCGCACATTGTTCTCTTACGTAATTTGCACACAATTCATAAATTTCATTCGGATAATCCTTTACAATAAATTGAGCATAATAGAACAAATAATATGGATCTTCTGTAACGGCTTCTAATAGCAACTTCTTTTCGTTTTCCTTAACCAATACAGATTGATAACATACTGGATATTTGGATTGCTTTAATTCTTTAAGTAAAATTGGCTTCTGACTTTCCCAGGTCCCCTGACTTTGATACAGCCGCTTTAAAACATCCCAAAATCCTTCATTGCCTAGCAACAAGATTTTTTTTGCCTGCTCAATCTGCTTATCTATTATGCCTGACTGCATATAAACATCAAATAGTATATTATTCCAATTCTCTGGAGTGTTTGTGTAAAAGTGACCGTTCTCTTTCTTTATCTGTTCAAGACACAACTTTTCAGCTTCGTTATAATTCCTCGCATCTGTTGCATCTTTAACTGCAATTATGCACAATTCTTTTATATACAGATTTGCATATAACTCGTCCTTAACTGCGTCTGCACCCTTTATATGTCGATGTAATTTATAACGTAAAATTGTGTCTTCCTGCCTTTGGTATTCCGACACATTGTCATTCTCAATATCTTCTAAGAATGTATCCAAAAGCTTTTCCAATTTTGTTGCCCACTTCTCATCACACAAACAAACAGCCTTTTCCAATAATTCATAGCGCCATGAGTCCCAGCCGTCAAATGCTTTATTCTTTGCTTCCTTTATAATCAATGACAGCGCATGTTCTCTCATTGCTGCATCCAGCTTGGCAATTGTCTGTGTAGATAAATCTATTAGTTCAAATGCACGCCTTATTACATCCGTCAGCATACCGGAACTACTATCTGCACAAGAAGCCAATTTCACGCCCGAAACAAGCACATATGTATCTGCCTCAAGAGATTCCTGGTATCTTTCCTGCTGAAAAGCATCTTTGCAGATATCCAATACATCATGCATATCCATGCAAATATTGTCGCAGCTGTGCCAACCAATAAATCCTCTGACCGTATTGCGCTTTATCGATGCGCTAATTGTCATCTTCGCAACTTCTAAAATATCATTTGTTTCAGCCATAGCTATTCCTCTATCTCTATCCCGAACCATTCACACCAATTTCTTGCTACTTGCTCATAGCAATCATCTCTGTACTTATACCATTTTTCCTGAAGGTCAAAGTCGTACAGCCTATCCTTAAATCTGCGGAATGCGCCCTTGCCTCTGATGCTACATCCTATGCGTCCTGTGCTCTTCCAGCCGGTAAGTCATAAACAAATTGGGTCAATCACTTTTCTTATGGGATAAGTGACATTCCCGGTAGTGTTAGGTAGCACCGGTCTGTACCGCTGCCAAGGTTATCCGGCCATTTATTCCTCCCGCCCCAAAGGACGGGGAGGGAGCATAAAAGGCCATTCTTCCTTTGACAGTGTCCCAACCCGGAGCTACAGGAACGCCAACAGGGTGTAAGGACACCCCAGGTATACAATTGCAAAAAAGGACCATCGTCTATACTGAAAATGCATTTCTTGCTGGAATGTGCAAACTCAACAAGGCGAAGACCATACATGAATTATACATATACCGAATCCGACGGACAATTGGCGTTTTCAGAAACGAGGTTTTCTTTAAGCATCCCATCCCGGCTGGATGGATTCAATAACTCCGACACGACAGTAAGCAGGTCTGTTTCCGGTCGTGAGGTGTTTTCTTAAGTGGCAAGCTGGAACTCGCGGAATCGGATCGCATCTGTCCTGTCTGTGGCTAGAGGATGCATATCAATGGACACAGGGAGCATGTGCTTCGGCAAAAGCCCCTCCGTGGTACATTTTGACCGGGTACAGCTTGTCTGCCGCTCTAGGCACTCCCATATGCAGACGGTGCCGTTCAATGCGGAGGGTCACCAGATATTCGTGGAGCTTTGGCAGTATGCCCGTGACCTTCAGGCGCTTGGGACCGACACGCTCAAGCAGGTGGCAGAGCTTACCGGGTAAGAGTTAAGCTGTGGTTTTGTGCAGAGATAAGGATAAATAAGCAAATTAAATTGACGGGTCGTTTTTAGGTGTTCAAAGCGTAAAAAAAACTAATAAAAGCGCTCATTGGCGATTAGAAATCTAATAAATGAATTAAACGCAATGTGTTTGTGTTAAAAGAAGGACGGTAGGTAGTGATTTGGCACGGCTTAATAGACTTAGAGTAACGTTTTAAAAATTAAGTTTCAAACCTAAAAAAGCTAACAAAGCGAGGTGACTAAACCTCGCCTTGATTAACAAATTGGTTTTACTTCCAAACGAACGGTTCAAAAATAGTGAAAAGTTTAGTGGAGAATAAAACTTAATTGTGTGCTTCAGTGTCTTGTAGGTTAATTTGACCTAAATTATTAGCCACAAAGTGCCAATTAATGTAGTTAAAGAATTCATTAACGTATTCTTTGCGTCTATTTTGGTAGTCAAGGTAATACGCATGTTCCCAAACATCGAGACACAGTAACAGGTTATAGCCAAGTGTAATAGGGTTATCGGCGTTAGCAGTGTTCATGATGGATAGCTTACCGGTAAAGGTATTTTGTACTAACCAAGTCCACCCAGAACCAAAGCAAGACATAGCCGAGGTGGTGAATTCCTTCTTAAATTCGTCAAAAGAACCAAAATCTTCAGAGATCTTTTCACTTAAATTGAGTGGTACAAGTCCTACTTGGCTGCGCGGGCATAGGCACTTGAAGTAGAAGGTATGGTTAAAAGCCTGAGCTACATTGTTAAATACAGGGCCAACAGAAGTACGTACAATCTTTTCTAAGGATTCGTTTTCAAAGATGGTACCTTTGATGAGTTCATTAGCGTTGTTAACGTAAGTCTTAAGGTGCTGACCATAGTGAAATTCGATGGTTCTTCTTGAAATGAACGGCTCTAAAGCATCCATTTCGTAATCAAGTTTTTCTAAGGCAATTGTCATAGAAACGCTCCCATAAAAGTTTATTGTGGCACGTCATCGCTATTGAGAAATTATCGATTCCGTACTTAAAGTTTACCAAAGTTGTGTGAATCCAAATGGATTATTTGTAAAATGTGAGTCATGTGATAATTTTTTTTAAATATATGTATAGATTTGTGTAACACAGCGCAAATTTACGATTTTGGGGTATGGCAAATATCTTACAAAACTTGAAAATCTTGTGCGACATTTCCTACAATGCTTGTGCGAAAAATAAATTTTATAACACGGTGGGGTGTAAATAAAAATAATATAACCCCTTGAATTATAAGGTGTTTTTTAAATGGTGGTAAGTAAGGGGTGTAGGACTAAAAGATCTTAAACGGTCTTGCCTCTCGCTCAAGAACCGCTAAAATATATGCATGAACAGGGCGGACAAGGATGTTCGCAAGCGGTCTAGCAAGGATGAATATCGGACCGATGTTCACTTAAGCATGGAACGCTGAGTAATATAATTAAAAGCTCTGCAAATGAGCATTCTTTACGGATTACAATTCTTCGGGATGTTTTCTTGGTAAAGTGACATTATGGTTCATGGATGAGCCATTCGTACTACTATTAAAGAGTACACGGGAACGGGTTTGACCTGAGGGTCACCCGTTTTGTCATTATCATTAATAACGATAGCTTTTGTTCCGTCGTTGCCAGTTTTTCCTTATCTCTATTACAAAGCATGTAAATGCTTAATCTTTAAAAGCCAGCTGCACACCTTGGATTGGTTATATTAAATGCCGGTTATATTACAAATGTTAGAGTTTTGTGATGAGTTTTGTGCGATATTTCCTACAAAATATGTAGGCTATAACGGAAAACGTGCTTCCTTTTTTATTGAATAAACGGCTTTTTAAAGCGCTAACCCTTTGAAAAATAAGGCTTTTTTTTAATGCTTACAAAATCTTGTTTTGTAAGTTAAATGCAAAGTGTGATCTAAATTGGATTGAATATATGTAACAAAAAAGTAAAATATAAACATCGAAACAACGAAAGCACGGATGTTTTTAAGACCTGCAATGGATTGCGGGGACTCAACATGATGTTGATGATAGTTGTCGATAGCTAAAGGTTTATATAAGAAAGAGCACGGAACTCCATATTTTCGCAGGTGTGAAATTTAGTTTTTCAGTTGGATAGAAAGCTATTAAGTTTCAAAAGAAAATATGTCATTAAAAGCTTCAATATCATAAAAGAAGCATACTATAAGCACTTTAGGTTTTTTAGGGACGAAAGAACCTAAAAAATGGCAAAACCATGAAGGCAGTTTCTGAGGAGACTGCCTTCTCCTTTTTAGCTCATACCCTTTATTTATTTCTTTTATAAAACTCTAGTATTTTCCTTCCCTTGTTTAACTCTAAGGTTTTTCCCCTTTATTTAGTAACTGATAATTTTGAATTATAAGGCCCAAGCTTTAGGATTGAGTGACGTTGTTAAAAAAATCCTACAAAAACAGGTTTAGGCTGTGCGATATTTCTTACAAATGCTGTGAGCTTGGGCGGAAAAACGTGCGTTTTCAAATTTAAAAACAATAAGTTAAGTTCGGGTAAAACCTTTGTTTTTCAAAGCTTTAAAAAACTTCTCACAAACTTTTTAAGCTGTAGTAAGAGCTTATTTGGTAGCTTTTTTTGGGGTTGTTTCGTAAGTGGGCTTTGTTAAAATGTATACATCAAGAATTCAAGGACACAAGGATGTGCCTGAGCTTACCATGGATGGTGAGCGATTTTTGATAACGGCTGGACGTCGTTATTCCACGGATGGAATAAAACACTTCAAGGATGAAGTAATTGCAACGAATACCTTACTGGAAGTGAGTATGGATACCAATCTTCCAGTCATTTATTTCGTTTCTTATGAGGGAAGCTTCTGAGGAAGGTCCCTCGCCTCTTTAAAATCTCTAATAGTCCATCGTTAATTTTTTCTTGGTTTGGTAGCTTACGCAGCCAGATTTTTATTTAAGATGAAACTAAGTTGCCACTTCAAACTTGTTATCACCTTTCCTAGCAATATCCTGGCTTTTTTCTCCTTATCTTTATCCGTTTTGTTGATAGTTTGCTTTTTTGTCTGGCACCTTTATAATTTGTCCTTCTTAACCGGTCCTTGACTGACTGCTCCCACGGGCAAGCCTGTGGGGGTTCTGATTGAAGTGTAGCTTGTAATCGTACACCAATTTCAGGCTTTGGAGTTACAAGTGTAAATCTGTTTGAATCAGAACTTTTATTACCAAGCAGTCCTACGACCACATTAGCGGTAAATTTCTGTCTTACGACAAGGAAGTACAGTCAATCTCCATAACATCTAGATTGTATACTATTCCATGCTAATATCAAGTAGTAGAAATATAGCTTTTTATAGAAAAAGCGACTTTCATCCCACACGCAAGCGTGTGGGTTTTACGCCACAATTTATAACTGGCCTATTGTTCTTATGAGCTAATAAGCTAGGTCTATTTTTAAGATTAAAAGCCACTGCTTAACACATTTATTGAGGGCTAAGGCTAGGCACATTTTTAGGCTATTGGCCAAATCAATTACAAGGAGCTGTAAGTTTGGTGTTTTAGGCGAGGTTATCTTCCGAAAGGTTTTTATTTTTTTTGAAGCGAAAAACGCTCAAAACCCGCGCCAGATCACGCTTGGCAAGATTTTTAAATACGTGCGTAGTTCACATTTCTAAAAGGTGTTGACAGAAAAAACAGTAAGACTTGTGCGATATTTCTTACAAGTGATGTAAGTTTTGGCGGAAAGTAAAATTGAAATATCAGGCCAATTGTGCGCCAGTTTTGTTAAAAAGCCTTATGGCACCAAGCTTTAGCAAAGTCTTACAAAATTTAAAATTGTAATACCAAAAAAAATGAGGATTTTACCGTATTGTGTCTGTAAAAACATAAGGTAGAATGTAATCATCAAAACGGAGGAAACAAGGACGTTTCCCAACTTGCAAAGGAATGCGGGTAACGTTTTGGCGAAATTGGCAAGGATGCCACTTCCTTAGGATAGGATGAGTTACTTCAAGGATGAAGTTAAAATAGCACTTTCCAAACATAACTCAAGGATGAGCGCGTTTTGGGGTTTGGTGTCAGTCATTAGTCTAATGAGGGCAATTTCAGGATGAAATTGTCCTCTCCCTTTTTTAGGGCTTGGCATGATTTGGAGCTGTTTGTTTTAGCTCATGCCAAGACCTCTAATTGACCTTCGGTATGTTTATCTAGTACTAATCATTGTTTTATTTTTGTCCCGTGATTTTTCGAATAAAGCTTTGCATTTTAAATGTTAAATTTTGAAATATCCAATTTTGTTTGAGATATTTAATCTTAAAATTTCCACACTGTTAATTGATGATTTAAAGGTTGCCTTGGGGTGATTTTTTTCTTAAATCCTGTAAGGTTTTTGATCTATTCGACTTTATTTACTTTTTAACTTTTAGAATTCTTCCCGTAATGGAAGCTCTCTGCTAAACTCAAATTCTATAAAAATATTCCCAAAAACAACATGTTTACAAATAAGGAAATAGTTAATGAATAATTTAACTAAGTTATTTACGGTGACAGCTTTGGCTGCCGGCCTTGCGGCCTGTAATAGTACAGGGGTGGCAAAAGCAACTTTTGGTGGGCCACAAAAAGCAATAGATACTTCTATCTGCGCGCGCGCTCAAACGGCAGAACCTGTGACTGTAACTCCTGAAAACCTTAGTTTAGTAGAAAACAAGAATCATGGTTGTTTTGGGTCTGATAACAAGTTTTGTGATTTACGCATTTACCAGGTTATGGTGGAAAGCTTTAAACATGGGGCAACTGGAGCTCCGGGTTATGGGACTGCTTGGGGGCCAAGCCAACACAAAGGTAATATCCGCGGTATTATCGAAAGCCTTGATTATATTAAATCAGTAGGGGCTAATGCCGTTTGGTTAACTCCTGTTTTTGAAAGCCTGCGTATCGACGGTCAGGATGCCACCTATGATTTACTTGATGGGACTGGTTACTACACTTCTAATTATTTCAAAATCGATCCTAAGTTCGGTACTTTGGAAGATATGAAAGAACTCGTGGCTAAAGCTCACGCTAAAGGCATGTATGTAATTATGGATGGGGTATTTGGCCACGCCAAAGCCAACGTTAGTACCGTGAGCCCTAAAGGCAATAAACTCGTGTTATCTAAACGTTGCCGTGATTGGGATGACTACGTTGATAAGATGAGTTTACGTCATGGTACATGTTTTAAAACCCAAGAATCGATGGAATTTTTAAAAGAGTTTGCTGCCTATTGGATTGATGAACTTAAGATTGACGGTTGGCGTTTAGACCAAGCATACCAAATGGCTCCAGAAGAATGGAAAGTCATTCGTGGCGTCGTAACAAAAACGTCTGCTAAAAAGAGTAATGCTTATCTCATGAATGGTAAAAAAGTTCAGCCTTTAGGTTTTATGGTCGGAGAATATTGGAGTGAAAAACCGATGGCTCTTGAACGTAATGGCTTTAAGGATGGAGCCTTACCTGCAGTAATGAACTTCCCAGTACGTGCAACCTTGTTACGTGTGTTAGCTACGACTGGCGAAATTAACAAGAAGAATTGTGCCCAAGCGGCTTCCACTATAAACCAAGCGGTTAAACAAACTAAAGCTTATAGTGGTGACGGTATTACCACCATGTTATTAGGTAACCATGATTTTCCTAGATTTGGGGATTTATTACAGCGTACAGGGATTGAATCAGATAACGAAAAAAGCGTTACTTATATGAAAGCCCACCAAGAAGCATTAAGCTTTGTGGCGGCAAGTTCTGGCCCAGTGATTGTTTACTATGGTGAAGAAACAGGTGATGAAAAATCAAACTTTAGTGCTAAGGTTGAAAGTGGGTGCGACAAATTGATGTTGTGCGAAGATCACGTAAGTCGAACTGACGGTCATGTTGATAATCTTACCCCAGCGGAACAAGAACTTAAGAATGCTACTGGCGTAATGTTTAACTTACGTGCTCAGCATCCGGCATTAGCGCGTGGTAACAGAACCCATATTTATAGTGATGACACTTTGTATGTCGATCTTAAAGCTTATAAAAATGATAAAGTAATCTATGCTTTAAATAATAGTGGAGCTGATAGAACCATTACTTTAAGCGCGGATGCTTTGACTAAGCTTGGTCTTGAAGCGTGCTCGTTTACCAATCTTGTTACCGACGAAAAAGTGACTGGAGCGGCGTTTAATTTGCCTGCAATCTCTGGTTCTTTCTACGGGGTTGAGTGTAAGTAAGTTTAAGCTAAGCAAGTTTAAAACGAACGTTCTAAACTTTAGTTAAGCAAAAAGGATCTCAAACCTAAACTCCCGCCGTCATAGTTTCTAATTTTTGACGTACTTTTTGGGATAGGCTACACCAAGTAAATCGAAGAGA
>ERZ1034739.82-NODE-82-length-34542-cov-117.771073_pt1 | contig 34542 bp, 27 predicted proteins | sample MGYA00520636_ERZ1034739 | MGnify/ENA primary metagenome ERZ1034739 (study PRJEB33766, sample SAMN09781703) | gut metagenome | biome: gut microbiome | host: Homo sapiens | place: Madagascar | study: EMG produced TPA metagenomics assembly of the PRJNA485056 data set... | reverse complement strand
TATACGGTAAATCCACGTTTCTACATTTCAGCGAAGGTCTCGTTCATATTGTCTACAAGAACAGTGAAGATGAACTGTAGACAAGTCATTTTAGATAAGCTGTCTGTAATCTAAAATAGTCTGTTGTCAGATTTTGCATTTACTAGTGAAAATCCTTTCTGTGATAATTTTGATTTTTGGATAACTAAAGTCAAAATTATCATCTATAATCATTATCTATGAGTCAGTTAAATTCAAATAAGAAGAACAGTAGTGTTCTCATGCGGTATCGTCGTCTATTGTTTATTTGTCTAGCTTTAATAGTAGTGACAATAGGTGGATTTTGTGTTGTCGTTTACCTGTCAATAAACTCATTTCAAAAGTCTCCTGCTATCTATAAAGAACAGCTTTATTCCTTAAAAACAGGAGATAACGCATCAACCGTTGTGAATGCGTTTGTAACTAATCCTATTGAAAAGCAAATCGATCATATGTATTTGCGTTTCCATAAAGAGTATTCTGCTGTTCAGAAAGGACAGTACTTAGTGGATGGCAAAAAGAGTCTTTTAGATATCTTAAAAGATATGGTCGCAGGAAATGTAGTAGAGAAAATCTATCCTACTTTTACTGTAGTAGAAGGTGCAAATTTATCAAAGATCTTAAATAACATCAGTAAACGCAAGGTTGATGACAAGAAGTTTTATTCACTTATAAAAGATCATAAAAAGTTCATGGAAGATGTTTTTTCAGAGCAACCCGAGCTTTTAGAATTTATAGGCGGTCCAAAGGATAATTTCGAAGGCCTTGTAGCTCCTGCTACATATCCTATGTATGAAAAATCTCCTTTGTATAACCTCTTCAAACGAGGCATGATAAATCAGGTTAAGCTCCTTAAAAAAGAATGGGAAAACAGAGAACCTAATGATTTTATTACGACTCCCTATGAGGCTTTGATCCTGGCTTCTCTCATCGAAAGGGAAACTTTTTTAGATGAAGAGCGCAGTAAAGTTTCATCTGTTTTTAAAAACAGACTACAAAAGCAGATGCGTCTGCAAACAGATCCTGCAGTGATGTATGGTGTAAGCCGTAACTTTACGGGTAAGCTTACCAAAAAGCATTTAAAAACTGACACACCTTATAACACCTATACAAGATCTGGTCTGCCTCCAACCCCAATTTGTATGCCCCAGGAAAAATCAATTCTTGCAGCTTTGCATCCTGAGAATTCAAAATCTTTGTACTTTGTAGCTAAAGGAGTATCTCCAAAAGAAGGTCATTCTTTTAGCAGCACCTTAGATGAACATAACAGGGCAGTTGTGTCTTACAGAAAGAAAGTTGCTGAATATTTAAAACAGCAGCAAATTGCTGATTCTAGTCAGGATGAGTTAATTGAAGCTGAGAATGAAGCTCAGAACAATAACACTGGTGTAAGTCAGGACAGGAACAAAAACTCAAGCGATAAGGCAAAAGTTGCAAGTAAGACAAAGAGTGATGATAGCAAGTCTGATAACAATAAAAATGTATTTAAATCTGATGGTAAAACTGCTGATAGTAAATCTACCGAAAAGAAAGACAACAAGACTGCAGTTGAAAAGAGTAAAACTAATGATAAGAATGCAACCAACAATAACTCTAAAACTCAAACTGTAAAAGAGACTTCTGACAAGAAAGAGAATAATGCTAATAAAGAGAATAAAGCAAAGGGGCAAAATTCTCAAAACAGTAAAGAAAACAAAGAAGTAAAGGCAAAAGAAGATAAAGCTAACGATAAAGTAACTAAAGCTGAAGAGCAAAAGTCTGATGACCCATCTAACAATGCAACTGTAAAGGGAGATAACAGCACTCAAGTGAGCATAAAAGAAAAGTCTTTAAAACAAAATAAGAGTGTGGTGTCTTCAAAAACTAACAATAATGAAACTGACAGAATTGCAAAAATTAGGCAAATTCAAAAAGATGCATTCAAAAAAGAAACACCAGTAAAGGTGGAATCAAAAAAGAATGAGATCTTAATTAAAGTCGATTAAACAATCACCATAATCTTAACTTTAATGTAAGATACGCCTACTTTGGTTAAAGAAATTTTATTTTGAATTTACAATATATTTAGAAAAGAACGATGAAAAAAGGCTTATTTATCACATTAGAAGGAACTGAAGGTTCTGGAAAATCAACACAAATTGCTGTTATTAAAGCGCATATGGAAGCAAAAGGTCACAAGGTAGTATGTTTAAGAGAGCCTGGTGGTACCCCTATTGCTGAGGAAATTAGAACTTTATTAAAAACTCCTAGAAAAGATGACAATATGTGCGATAAGACAGAGCTTCTTTTGATGTATGCAGCTCGCGCTCAACTAGTAGAAACAGTAATTAAGCCTTTATTATCCGCTGGCACAGATGTTATCTGTGATCGCCATGACTTGTCTTCAGTTGCCTATCAGGGCGGTGGCAGAGGCATGAATATGGATGATATCAATGCTATTAGAAAAGTCGTTTTAGGAAACTTTAGACCAGATTTAACTATCATCATTGATGTTGATCCTAAGATTGGCATGCAAAGAGCAAGAAACAGAGGTGAGCTAGACCGTTTTGAGTTATCACAAATTGATTTCTTTGAGCGCGTTCGTAATACATATCTTGAATATGCAAAAACTCATCAAGACTTTGTCAGTGTAGTTGATGGTCATAAGGAGATCTCAGCTGTAAGCCATGATGTAATCGCTTGTTTGGATAAATTAAATGCTTGAGAACTGGTTAAGATCCTCTTTTTCAATATTTTCAAAATCACTTTTACAGGGAAGAGTTCCTCATTCTCTTATCATTGCTGGCAATCCTAATTTAGGAAGTGCAAGATTAGCTATTGAATGCGCTAAGCTCTATCTGTGTCATAATCGACGTGAGGATCATTACTGCAATAGTTGCAAGTCCTGTTTAATGTTTAATGAACTGGAAACAGGTTCTCATCCTGATTTTATTTCACTTTTAAGTTCGACTACAGATGAAAGCGATAAGGGAGAGGACTTATCTCACTCCTTCCGTGATCTTATAGTAAATATGGAAGGTGCCTTTTCACCTGAAGAATACCTCTCTACAAGCGGAGCTAAAAACAATATCTCAAGAAGTGTAAGAGTAGATGGTATTCGTAAGCTTAACGAATGGGTAGCAGAAGGTTCTGTTTTTTCTCATGGCAAAGTTGCAGTAATTTCAAATGCACATACCATGCTTGAATCAGCTTCAAATGCTCTTTTAAAAACTTTTGAAGAGCCTCCTTATGACACCATGATCATTTTGCTTACCAAAGCATTTGAGGATTTGCCTCCAACTTTGTTGTCAAGAGCTATAAAAATTCAGATCCCATCTGTAAAACTTGAAGACTCTTTAGTATATCTAAAGCAAAGAGTAGTTGACGATTTTGATGAACAAAGAGCAAAGATTGCTCTTGCTCTTGCAGACGGTTCACCCGCAGGCGCTCTACAGATTTATTATGCACAACAAGATAAAGTAGCTAAAGAGTTGGTGCAAAAACTAGAAGCTGTAATTTCTTGCTGTGATAGAAATCTTGCAAATATCAAAGAAAATGAGCTATTAGAATTACTAAATTCACTTTCCTCTTTCGAGTGTGCTCATATCTTGCAAAAGTTAGTTACAGAACTGCTAAAATATAAGGCCAGATGTAAGCCTTCAGAATTGGTCCTTTTAGCAGGAGTTGATTTATCTGCATTGTGCAGATTGCCCGCAACACACTTATTTGAAGCTTTTAACGATCTTAAGTTTATTCGTGCTGATGGAAATTTGATCCCAAGCAGAGCTCCGATTGCTTTAATTAAAGCTTGGATTGAGGCTTTAAAGACAAAGGCTAACTAAAACAAGTCATTTTGATTGATAAGGTTAAGTGGTGCTTGTTAAAAAGAATAGTAAATAAAGGTGTATAGTTTTGATTTTAACCAGATACATTTTCAAAGACATCCTAAAAGTTCAGGTAGTATGCTTTGCCGTACTTTTTACAGTATTTTTGTGTCAGACCGTGATTAAGCTTTTAGGACAAGCATCATCTGGCTCTGTTCCTGTAAATATTTTGTCAGAACTAGTGTTGTATTCAATGCCGTCAGTAGGTTTTATCTTACTGCCAATGACTTTGTATGTAGGTATTATTGTTTCTTTATCGAGAATGTCTTCAGACTCAGAAATGGTGGTTATGAAATCAATTGGTATTTCTGGTGTAACTTTTATGAAGATAGGCTTGCTCCTTGCCTTAATCACCGCTACATTTACTGCTGTAAATTGCTTGTATCTGATGCCAAAAGCTACCTATGAACAAAAAGTATTGAGTAACAACACTCAGAACAACCCAAGCTATATGCCAATTGAAAGCGGAAAGTTTTCTGATTTTGGTGACTATACTATCTATATTCAGACTGTAAACGGTGGTGAGAAGAAAGATAAGTCATTAGAGCAGGTTGTGGTAATTAAGAATCTAAATACAGTGATGATTAAAAATAAAGAAGCTGTATTTAATATTGCTAAATCAGGTTATATCCGCACTGATGAAAACGGTGTAAGATGGCTCACCTTAGGTGAAGGTAATCTCTATCAGACCAGTGGTAAAGATGGTTCTTTGAAAAAGACAAGCTATGAAACCTTAGCTGTTCCTGCTCCTGCTGATAGATCTAACAATTTAAAAGATGATGTGCTACAAGGTATTTCTACAACAGACTTGATTGCCTCAAATAAAGTAAAATCAAAGGTAGAATTACAGTGGCGTATCGCTCCTGTTTTAGGTTGTTTTATCTTTGCAATTCTTGCAATTCCTCTTTCTATGATCAACCCTCGACAGGGTAAGTTTGCAAGATTAGGCCCTGCAATCTTAATGTTTGTAAGTTATTACTTAGTATTGCTTTCAATTCGAAATCTTCTAAATTCTGAAAAATTGCCTTTATATCCAGGTATGTACATCGTACCGCTTATTTATCTTATCTTTGTAGCAATTCCTTTGAATATTGATCTTAAGAAAAAGGTTAAGAAGTCAAAAAAGTCTCAAAAGGCAAGTAGCTAAAAACTACAGCTTGTCAGAATTTACCTTTTCTCAATATGACAAAAAAATGCAGCTTAAAGCTGCATTTTTAGTTGAAAATATAGGCAAAAGTCTTAATTGTTGTTATATGCGTAAGTTAAGCGATTAGGATGATTTTCTCTGTACTCTCTAGGTGAAACACCAACAAATCTCTTAAAAAGCTTTGTAAAGTAGCAAGGATCTTTAAATCCACATCTTTTGGCCACTTCATTGATGCTGTCTAAGGTAGTGGTAAGTTCGATAGCAGCTACCTCGGTTCTGAACTTGTTTAGATATTCCATTGGTCTGTAACTTGTAAGCTCTTTAAAGAATTTACAGAAATACTTTTCTGATAAATCTACAGACTTTGACATATCCTCAAGGGTGATATCCTTTGTGTAGTTATCAAAGATATATCTAAAGACATTATTTGCCTTGGTAAAGTGTTTGTAGAAACGACCTGCAACTTCGTTGTCATAGAGAATGTAATTGTTTCTTTCAACAATAAGTGTAAACAAGTTAGTGAGCTTACCGATCAGCCTAATACTTGTGCACAAATCGTCATCATGAACGTGTCTGAAGATGTCTTCAATTACATCAGTGATGACTTTATCGCTATCTTGAGTGAAAAAGGTCTGTACTACTAGCTGATGAGTCACCACCATCTTGATGATTGAGTAGTGAGGCATTGAGAGATCATAAATATCTCTTAGATTAAAGGTAATGGATTCATACTCAGTATCCTCAGAGCAAGGCTGGCAAGCATGAACTGCATAAGCATCTATAACACTACAGTCACCTTCGTTTAATGTAATGAGATGAGAATTTGCTGAAATGGTAACACTTCCCTTTATCACTCTGAATAACTGCTGATCTTCGTGGTAATGAAAAGGCACAACGAAGAACTCATTAGTTTTATCATAATGATAGTATTCAAAAGGAAAGTTAATTGTTCTCTCTCTAACAGGTATTGGATAATTTGTTTTCATAATTTGCATACAACTTTAAGGGCTTTATCTTTTTTATTTTTAATTGTTATAAAGCCTTTATTGAACTTTCGATTAGTAATCGATGTGTTCTGAAAAAATTCAAAGCTAAACGCTAATATCTAGATTTTACACTTATTCGAAAAAATTTTTTATCATGAAATAATAATACACGATATATATTACATTAATTAAAATAAGCTACATTCATAAATTGATGAGCTTACAGTCACTATGTTATCAATAGATGCAACATAAAATAAAGATTTAATCGCCTTTTTTATCAAAAAAATTAGCTCAAGAATTAAATTTATTGCCTAACTTTTGATAAAGCAAAATTTTACGTTTAAGTGCATTTGTTCAGAATATGTTCTATTACTTTATGAACTAAGTGTTTTAGGACTTCGTATGTTAAAATACTGCTAATTGAATGGAGTATAAAAATCTATGTACGGAATTCTTGATAGATATGTAGGCAAAAATATCATTATGGCAGTGCTGCTAGTAGCGGTATGTATGACCCTGTTTGCAGGACTTATCACTTTTATTGATGCATTACGTTACATAGGTCGTGGCTCCATTGATTTCTTATTCGTTGTAAAGTATGTAATGTATAAGATACCTGGTATCTGTGTAACTTTCTTCCCTGTATCAATTCTGATTGGCGGTGTAGTAGGTCTTGGATTGATGGCAAGAAATTCTGAGATCATTATCCTGCAATCAATTGGTCTGTCTAAGTTGAATATCGGTGTATCCTGCGTAAAAAGCATCATTCCTTTAATCATTGTGATCTTATGCATAGGTGAATTTGTAACTCCTAGACTTGAGAAAATTGCTGAAGAGAATTTTGATAAGGCATCTATGAACGTAGGTGTCTCTTTGACCACAAATGGTACTTGGATTAAAGAGGGCAATAATTACATCGGTATTCTAGGTATTGTCAACGGCAATATGTTAATGGGCGTCGTCCGTTATGAAGTCGATGATAACAAGTTAAAGTCATATAGTCATGCTCGTATTGGCAAATATGAGAATGACCAGTGGGTAATGTATGACGTTAATAAAGTAACCCTTACTGATGCAGGAACTGTTCACGAGAATATTGCAAAGCAGGTATGGCAGATTGGTATTAACTTAAAGAGAATTGAAGTATTAAGTGAAGTCTCTGAGAACTTGTCTGTATTTCAGCTTTATGATTACATCAATTACATTGAGCACAATGGCGTGGATTCATCTCGCTACCGTCTAGCTTTATACAACAAGTTTATGTCTCCAATGGTGATGTTGGTAATGTTACTTTTGGCTTTATCAACCATTTTCGGACCATTACGTTCAATGAATATGGGCGCTAGAATTTTATCTGGTATTTCATTAGGCTTTGGTTATTACGTTCTAAATCAGATTGTAGCACCATTCTCCATTGTATATGGTGTTCCTCCAATTGTAGGAGCCTCATTTGCAACAGTCATCTTTGCAGGCTTTGCTGTATATCTGTTAAACCGAAAATCATAAAAATTGAGCTTTGACAAAGTAACCTTCAATCTATATAATGGTGCCATTCTGTGCCGAAGTGGCGGAATTGGTAGACGCAGCGGATTCAAAATCCGCCGCCCTTAAAAGCGTGTGGGTTCGATTCCCACCTCCGGCACCAGATCTTTTCATTGCATCATATCCTTCAAAATCATATTTTTTGCAATCTAATTGATTAATTTATAGCAGCATCAACGGTTGCAAATTTTAATTTATTCCAATATTAGTAAAATTCATTTAAGCAGAACGGTGCTGCAAGTATTCAAAAACTGTAGTTTGTGTAAATTTTATCTGTAGTTTTTTTTTGCAAACTTCTAAAAATACTAAAAACCAGTAATTATTTTAGAGAACAGACAAAATAATGATGCAATATAGGAGTGCGTGGTTCAAAATAAAATTAAGGATCTACCATGAAAACTTTAATTATTTTAGTGACTCTAGTTTTTCTGTTATGAGCTCAACCTGTATGGTAAATCAGAATTACTCGTGAAGTGGGAAAGTAATTACCTACTTTACCTTTATCTATAATGAAATTTTAATTCAATTTTCTAAATAATGCAGCGACTGTTCCTCGTCACCACATTATTCAAAAATATAAAAATTCTAAATTATTTCATTGCGTAACTCACCATAATGCCTACGTCTTTTCTGAATACTGTTGTTTAAAGCGTTTTGATTTACGTTTTATGACTAAGCACTAAATAGGTCATAGCAGATCTTTATAATAAAGATTGCAATCACAAAGAGCATAATAGGTTTAGTTCCGATAGCTCCTTTCTTTTCAAAGAATTTAGCTCCAACGTAGTTACCAGCAATACTAAAAATACCCGCTGTAAGCCCTAAGGTAAAAACTACAGTATCGTTGATACAGAAAACAGTAAAAGCTGCAAAATTAGTAGTGAGATTTACTGCTTTTGCTAAGCCATTAGCATTTTTTAAAGTAAAGTTGGCAAAGGTACAAAAACCTATTAAGAGGAAAGTTCCTGTTCCTGGTCCATATATACCGTCATATATTCCTACAAATAATGATACTAATGAGCACAGCGCAATGACAAGAACTTCACTTAGTTTCTTCTCAGACCCCTGTCCAAAATTTCTGTTTTTTAAGAGGTAATACGCTGTAAGAGGCAATATGAATAGAAGGGCAATTTTAAACTCTCTGTCAGGAACTAACAGTGCTAGCTTTGCTCCAATTGACGATCCTACAAAAGCAAAAATAACGCCAATTACAGCCATTTTTAAGTTAATGTAGCCTAGTTTTGCATATTTGTAGGTGGTAATTGATGTTCCTAGCAATGCACTTAATTTATTAGTACCAAGAGCAAAATGAGTTGGAAGACCAGAAATAAAATAGGCTGGAAGTGAAATGAGTCCTCCTCCGCCTGCTATTGCATCTACAAATCCAGATAAAAATACAAATGGGCAAACAATAAGATAAACGTAGATATCTATAGTCATTTTAAATAGTGATCACTTGATTATTTGAATATGAGTTAAGCACAGGGGACTATAGCACAGGAGAGAATTTATAAAACAGATGTATCGATTATGCTCAAATTTGCACAAAAAAAACGCCTGACAGAGTCAGGCGTGACATATGAACGATTAGCTTAAATTTTTAGTTCGAAAACTTGTAGATAATTGTCTTCTGCAATGGTTTCTCAGGAGTTACCATTGGATTTACATCAGCAAACTGTGGTAAGTGAGGACAATCTGGGTAGAACTCAGGCTCAATACAAACAGCACTCTGATCTTTATAATCCTTTCCATCATCACGGGCAGTGATGTGATTATCACCATGATTTACATAATTAGCAGTATATAACTGGAATGCAGGGTAATCTGAAGATACTTCTAAAGACAATTTCTTGTCGTCAGATGTCACCTTAATAAATGGTTTTGTCAAATCCCCAGCGATTAAAAATGGGTGATCATAACCTAAACTTGCTTTCATCTGGTCATCTTTTCTAAAGTCCTGACCGATGGTCTTCTCTTTTGTAAAGTCAAAAGCACCACCTGCAACCTTACGAACTTCACCTGTAGGAATTGAGGTGTCGTCTAAAGGTAAGAACTCAGTTGAATCCATCTTAATGGTGTGATTTAGAATTGAGCTGTTGTGACCGTTTAAGTTGAAGTAGGCATGGTTGGTGATACATGCATAGCACTTCTGGTCGCATTTTCCTGTGTACTGCATAACAAGTTCATTGTCATCAGTTACGGTAAAGACAACGGTTAAATCGAAGTTACCAGGGAATCCCATGTCGCCATCAGGAGAATGAATGGTGTAGGTAAGAGAATTAGCACTCTTATCTAAAAGTTTGAAACGGCGCTTATCAAAACCTTCTACGCCTCCGTGAAGACAGTGCTGTGCGCCAGAATTTAACTTATATTTTTTGCCATCGATTTCAAACTCAGAGTTTGCTACACGGTTAGCGAAACGACCAATGGTTGCATTAAAGAAGCATGACTGTTTATACCAATCAGCAGGATCTTTTACACCGAGTAAAACTTCACGTGGTTCTTCGCTCTTTACAGGAACCTTCATAGAAATGATGGTTGCACCCCAGTCCATAATGGTAACGCTCATGCCATTAGCGTTAGAGATGGTTTCTAAATTTGGATTTAAAGAATAGCTTTCATTCATGGTGAATTTCCATTTTCTTATTGATAATTTCTTTACTATGCTAATTATATGGTAAAGAAAATAAGATAAATGAAAACGTTTACAAAATAGTGATATAGCGCAAATTTTTGTGAATATGGATCTATTTAACATTTTGAATTTTAATAAGATTTAAAATGACGAAATTTTGCAACATTGATGATGATAGTATTCAGTTTTCAATTAGTTTGTGTTTTTTTGTTCCAAATTGACTGATTTATCCATCCCATCTATTATTAAAATCGTGACAATTTGAGAATAATAAGGTTAAAGCATAGCTAAAACTTAAGCGTTAGATGTTATGATGAAGTAGTTTTAATGACAGGTTGAAAAGAGGATCACATCCATGCAAAGCTTTTTAGAAATATCAAAAAAACGTTACACTACTAAGCATTACGATCAGGATAAAAAAATCTCACAAAAAGACATTGATACCTTACTTGAGATTGCAAGACTTACTCCATCAGCAGTAAATATTCAACCATGGCATTTTTATGTAGGTTCTACACAGAAAGCAAAAGATCTTATTTTACCCGCAATTCCTGATTTTAATATCCCAAGAATAAGAGATTGTTCTCACTTTATCGTTTTGTGTTCAAAAACCAAGATGACTAAAGATGAATACGATGCACTTACTGAACAAGAGGACAAAGACGGTCGTTTTGGAGATCCTAAACTAAAAGAGGCTATCGGCTCACACCGTATGGAATTTGGTCAGATGCACGAGAAGTTAGGTGATTTTTCACAGTGGACTGCAAAACAGGTTTACCTTGTAATGGCAGCTTTGTTATATGGAGCTGCTTCAATGGGGATTGACTCAACACCAATAGAAGGTATGGACTTTGCTAAAGCTGATGAAATTCTTCGGTTAAAAGATACGAATTTACAGTCTGTTGGCATTGTAACTTTAGGCTACAGAAAAGATGACTCTAATGCTCTAAGACCTAAGTCAAGATTAGCAAAAGAAACTATTATTTCATCACTGGACTAAGTAAGAAAAGGAGCAAAATGTTTGAATTTACAACTCAAGGCACATGCAGTAAAAAGATCTTTGTAGAGCTAGATGGCAAAAAGATTAAATCAGTTGCTTTTGAAGGAGGCTGTAATGGTAATTTAAAAGCTATCGGTAAGCTTGTGAAAGATCATGATATTGATGAAATCATTCCTATTTTAAGAGGAAATCTCTGCAAGAACAAGAATACTTCCTGTGCAGATCAGTTAACTTATGCTCTAGAAGAAGCTTATAAAGCAGAGCAGGTCAAATAGTCAGTATAATCACTTCAAAATAAAAAGGTCCTACAAAAAAGCAGGACCTTTTACTTAAATCTCTACTACTCGAAAGATTTAAACGGTACCGTGAGCTCTCCAAGCCGGAACTTTGCTCTCATATTCTTTAATCTCATCTTCATGCTGTAAGGTCAAAGAAATAGCATCTAAGCCTTCTAACAGGCAGTGGCGTCTGAAAGGATCTAAAGTGAAAGTAAAGTGTAGGTTATCGCAATCTACAGTCATCTTTTCAAGATCGATAGTAATTTTAGTACCAGGCTTTGCCTCTAGTACTTTAAAGATCTTATCAACATCTTGTGCTGACAGCTTTAAAGGTAACAGACCATTACCTAAAGAGTTGTTGTAAAAGATATCTGCAAATGAAGGAGCGATAACTGCTCTAAAACCATAACCCATTAAAGCCCAAGGAGCGTGCTCTCTAGATGAGCCGTTACCGAAGTTGTCACGAGCAACTAGAATAGTAGCACCTTTGTACTCTGGTTTATTTAAGTTAAACTCAGGATTTGGTTTTGTTTCAGCATCATCTAAATATCTCCAGTCATGAAACAGGTGAGCACCAAAACCATTTCTATCTACTGCTAATAAGAACTGCTTTGGAATGATCTGATCTGTATCAATATTTGCTGAATCAAGAGGTACTGCAACACCCTTGTGTACGGTAAATTTCTGCATTTATAATCCCCTTAGATAAATTCTCTTACATCAGCGATAGTGCCTTTGATTGCACATGCTGCAGCAGTAGCTGGGCTCATTAGATGAGTTCTTGAGCCTTTACCTTGACGACCTACAAAGTTACGGTTTGAGGTTGAAGCAACTCTAATGCCAGCTGGAGCCTTGTCGTCGTTCATAGCAAGACACATTGAGCAGCCTGGCTGTCTCCACTCAAAACCTGCATCGATAAAGATCTTATCCAATCCTTCCTTTTCAGCCTGCTTTTTAACCCAGCCAGAACCAGGAACTGCAATAGCTAACTGAATGTTAGATGCAATCTTGTGACCCTTGAGAACTTTAGCTGCTTCTCTAAAGTCCTCAATTCTGCCGTTAGTGCAAGAACCGATGAATACATAATCAACAGGAGTACCAATTAGCTTCTGACCTGGTTTTAAGTCGATGTACTCAAGAGCATCCTTGCATGATTTAGACACGATAGGATCGCTGTAATTATCAGGTGGTGGTACTGTTGCTGTCACAGGAGCTCCCTGACCTGGGTTAGTACCCCAGGTAACATAAGGCTCTAAAGCTGAAGCATCGATAGTAACAGTCTTATCAAATACAGCATCATCGTCAGACTTTAAGGTCTTCCAGTACTCTACAGCTTCATCAAAATCTTTACCTTTAGGTGTATATAGTCTACCTTTTAGATATTCAAAGGTAGTCTCATCAGGGGCAATCATGCCTGCTTTTGCGCCAAACTCGATAGCCATGTTAGACAAGGTCATTCTGCCTTCCATTGACAGAGCGCGTACTGCTTCACCACAGAATTCAACAGCATAACCAGTACCACCTGCTGTAGTTAATTTAGCAATGATTGCCAGAATTAAGTCTTTAGCGTAGCAACCTTTTTTCAGACGACCAGTACACTCAATCTTCATGGTCTTTAGACGACCCTGCTTTAGAGTTTGAGTTGCCATTACGTGTTCAACTTCAGAAGTACCGATACCAAAAGCTAGAGCACCAAAAGCGCCATGAGTTGCTGTGTGTGAGTCACCGCATACTAAGGTAGTGCCTGGCAGTGTAAAACCGGTCTGTGGTCCAATGATATGAACAACACCTTGGTTTTCTTCACCAAAACCAAAGAACTTAACACCAAATTTCTTGGTATTAGACATTAAAGCTTTGATCTGCTCTTGAGCCATTGGTGAGCAGGCTTCAATGGTCTGTGATCTTGTTGAAATGTCATGATCCATAGTTGCCAGATGCAAATCAGGACGGTGTAGCTTACGACCCGCCTGTTCAATACCAGCAAAAGCCTGAGGGGAGGTTACCTCATGGACTAATTGTCTATCAATATACAGAGTTGGCAGCTCGCCTTCCTGCTGGAAAACAATATGACTGTCATAAACTTTCTGATAAAGTGTTTTACCCATTTTTAAAACCTATGTGTTCTAATTTATTTATTTTTAGCCATTGATCTCTGAGGCAATCTTGTCACCCATCTCTGATGTAGATAGAGCAGGGCGAGGTGAAGCACCTGATTCCATTAGATCTCCAGTCAGATAGCCTTCTTTTAGTACTTTAGCTACAGCATCTTCAATGCATTTAGCTGCATCGTACTCTTTTAGAGAGTAGCGAAGCATTAGAGCTGCTGACAGGATTTGAGCAATAGGGTTAGCAATGTTCTTACCTGCAATATCAGGAGCAGAACCACCTGCAGGCTCATATAGACCGAAACCGCCCTCACCTAATGAAGCTGATGGTAACATGCCCATAGAACCAGTGATCATTGCGCACTCGTCTGATAAGATATCACCGAACATGTTTGAACATAGCATTACGTCAAACTGAGCAGGGTTCTTAACTAACTGCATAGTAGCGTTATCAACATAGATGTGCTCAAGTTCAACCTCAGGGTAGTTCTTAGCCATCTCTGTTACAACTTCACGCCATAGAACCGAACTCTGTAATACGTTTGACTTATCAACAGAGGTTACTTTCTTATTACGTAACATAGCTGCTTCAAAAGCAATCTTAGCGATTCTTTCAATTTCAAAACGGTGGTAGATCTCAGTATCGAAAGCTTTTTCCTGTGGACCTGTACCTTCTCTGCCTTTAGGCTGACCAAAGTAGATACCACCAGTAAGCTCACGAACGCACAGCATATCAAAACCGCGCATTGCAATATCAGCACGTAATGGAGACAGTGATCCTAAACCCTGGTAAATCTTTGCTGGACGGAAGTTACAGAACAGGCCAAACTGCTTACGTAATGGTAGAAGAGCACCAGCTTCAGGACGCTTTGCTGTAGGTAAGTGATTCCATTTAGGACCACCTACAGATCCGAATAAAATTGCATCAGCCCACTTACAAGCATCCATGGTCTGCTCAGGTAGTGGCGTACCGCAAGCATCGATAGCGCAACCGCCAACTAACTCTTTTTTGTACTCTAAGGTAAAGTTAAACTTTTTCTGAACAGCTTCTAAAACCTTTAAAGCCTCATTCATTACCTCAGGACCGATACCATCACCTGCTAGTACTGCAATTTTATAATTCTTAGACATTTTTAAGCATTCTCCTTTTCGTGCTTTTCTTCTTCAATAAGTTGTGCTCTATAAATACTGTTACATGCTGAAATCAGTGACAGGGCAGAAGCTTCGATAACATCAGTTGATAAGCCTTTACCGTGATAATGTCTATTGTTGTAAATAACGTCAACATCAACCTGACCTTGGGCGTTCATACCTGAACCTTTTGCTGAAATTACAAAGTTGTCAAGCTTTAGCTTGATACCGGTTAGGCGTGAAATACAGTTAAACACTGCATCAACAGGACCGTTACCTGTACCTGATTCTGTTCTAGTTCTCTTACCAATCTTCAGGCGAACTGAAGCTGTAGGAATAATGTTTTTGCCACCTGACATTACATTTAAGCTGTCTAACTCAAACTGTGAATCCTCTTCTTGTTCATGAGATAAGAACAGCAGAGCCTCTAGATCATAATCAAAGACTTGACCTTTTCTGTCAGCTAACTTTAAGAATCTTGCATAGATATCATCAAGATCATAAGAACCTTCACGATAACCTAATTTTTCTAGAACAGCCTTGATCATATGACGACCGGAACGAGCGGTCATATGCATGTTGTTTTCTTTGAAACCAACGCTCTGAGGAGTTAAGATTTCGTAAGTGCTCTTGTTCTTTAATACACCATCCTGGTGAATGCCTGAACTGTGAGCAAAAGCATTTGAACCAACAATAGCCTTGTGGCTAGGAACTGGTTCATTGGTAATACCTGATACCACCTGACTTGCTCTTGCAATGTTCTCGGTGACGATGTTGGTGTAAACACCTTTCATGTATTCCTTACGCAGTTTCATTGCCATTACAACTTCCTCAAGGGAAGTGTTGCCAGCTCTTTCACCAAGTCCATTTACGGTACACTCAATCTGGCGGGCGCCTTCCATTACAGCTGTAAGAGAGTTTGCTGTTGCCATACCAAGATCATTGTGGCAGTGAACTGAGATTACAGCCTTATCGATATTTGGAACTTTGTTGTAAAGAGTCTTGATGATGCCACCGAACTCATAAGGCAGGGTATAACCTACTGTATCAGGAATGTTAACTGTGGTTGCACCTGCTTTAATTGCATTTTCAACCATTTTACATAGATGATCGATAGGAGTACGACCAGCATCTTCACATGAGAACTCAACATCATCAGTGTAGTTTCTTGCTCTCTTTACAGCATGAACAGCCATCTCCACGATGTCGTCAAAGTTTTTCTTTAACTTATCGTGAACGTGAATATCTGAGGTGGCTATAAAAGTATGAATTCTGTAGTGATCAATACCTTTAAAGGCTTCATAGCAAGCATCGATATCTTTATCTAGAGCTCTTGATAGACCACAAGCGGTTGAGGTCTTTAAAGCTAGAGCGATTTCTCTTACAGACTGTAAATCACCAGGTGATGAAATAGGAAAACCTGCCTCAATAACATCAACACCTAACTGCTCAAGACAAAGAGCAATTTGTAATTTTTGTTTTGTTGAAAGTGACTGCTGTAGTGCTTGTTCGCCATCACGAAGAGTTGTATCAAAAATAATGACTCTATTGTTATCGACTGCCATATTTTTGCCCTTACCTTTTTTATACTGAAAAACAATAAATTTGAAACTATTACAACTTACATCTTTAATTACAAAAAGTATGTAATTGTCTTTTGTGTTAGGTATCTTATCACTATGAAAATGTAATTGAAGTAGTTTTTGCAATGTCTATGAATAATTAAATTTAATATATTGAATTATATAATAATTTATTTTCAAAAATATTATAAAATGTAACATTAAAAATGTATTATTTCTTTGCAATATATGTATATATTGTAAAATATGATTTTTGCAATTTAGTGTACTTCTGTAAAAATCTAACAAATGAAACTGATTCTGTTTGCAAATGATATGGTTGTTAACTATGATCGCTACTGCAATGACAATGCAGTTCATGAGCATGCTTAAGATTACGTCCGAATACTTAAGATCTGACCTAATAAAAGGAGATCCACATGGATAGAAAATTTTTTGAGATAACCCCAGACGAATTTAACTACAGTGCCTTTAAACTTATTGCCAGAGACTGGCTTCAGATAACTGCAAAAGCTGATGGCAGAGTCAACACCATGACAGCCTCATGGGGAGGAGTAGGTCAGATGTGGGGTAAAAATGCCGCTTACATTTTTATAAGACCGCAGCGTTTTACCAAGACTCTTGTAGATAAGACAGAGCTCCTTACTCTTCAGGTACTCCCAGAGGCTTTAAGAAAAGTTAATTCCTACTTTGGTAAAGCATCCGGTTTTAATGAGGATAAGATAAAAGAGTCAGGGGTGACTGTTCTAGAACAGGAAGAACATGTGTATTTTGAGCAGAGCGATGTCATCATGTTCTGTCGAAAGATGTACGTTCAGGATCTGAAAAAAGAGTGTTTTACCGATACTGACAATATCGACAAATGGTATAAGGACGGTGATTTTCACACCATGTATGTAGTAGAAATAGAAAAGCTTCTGATTTCAGAGAATTTTAAAAAGACTCATTCTCTGTAATGATAAAAGAGCTCTCAAAGGCAGGTGATATCTCTGTATAAAGCACCTGCCTTTACTTTCTGTCAGAGGAAAAATCCTCCTATCACTTTTACTATAAGAGCACACAGCCACGCCAGTGTGGTTCCGTAGCCTGCCTGCAGCAGTGCCCATTTTAGCGAGGTTTCCTGAGCTATTGCTGAAAACGATGAAATGCATGGCACATACAGAAGGATAAAAATTAGGTAGGCCAGAGCTACATTAGGCGCAATAGGGATTCTTTTTGCAAGAGCATTCTCGTCAACATCCTGATCTCCGGTATTGTAAAGTACGCTCAGAGTACTTACTACAAGCTCCTTTGCTCCTATGCCTGAGACAAGTCCCACACTCAGTTTCCAGTTAAAACCCAGAGGCTCCATCACAGGTTCAATAGTTTTGCCTATTTTACCTATGTAGGAGTTTTCCTGCTGTACAGCTGCCGTTACTGTACCTTCAGTTCTTGGAAAATAGCCTAAAGCCCAGATGATTACAGAGGCAATAAGAACCACTCCTCCAAGCTTTTTCATATAAGCATATCCTTTATTCCAGGTGTGCTCAAGAACCATTGCCAGACGGGGAATTCTGTATGGCGGTAGCTCGATAACAAAAGGAATACCGTCGTTTTTGAACAGTGTTTTGCTTAAAAGTCTTGCCGAGAGTGCTGCCACAAGAATTCCGAACAGATAAATGCCAAAAAGCACTATTCCAGGATGAGAAGGAAAGAACACTCCTATGAGCAGAATATAGATAGGCAGTCTTGCTGTACATGACATAAAAGGAGTTATAAGCACGGTTATAAATCTGTTGCGTCTGTCCTCAATGGTTCTGCATGCCATAACAGCAGGAACGGTACAGCCAAATCCCATGATAAGAGGAATAAAGGAGCGACCGTGCAGACCTATCTTATGCATTAGTTTATCCATGATAAAGGCGGCTCGTGCCATATAGCCGGAGTCCTCCATCATTGAGATGAAAAGATATAGAATAAGAATATTAGGCACAAAGGACAGAATACTTCCAACTCCGCCTAAAACACCGTCTGTTATCAGATCTTTTAGAGCAGAGTCAGCCATATAGGTGTCAATGTGAGCTGCCACAATATCAATAACAGACTCAATCCATCCTTGCGGATAGGCTCCTACAGAGAAAGTTGCCTCAAACATTAAAAACATGAAACCTAAAAATATCGGATATCCCAGGATCCTGTGGGTTACTATACTGTCGATGATTTCAGTTCTGCTCTTTTTCTTTTTTATGTTCTCTGTATAACATTCCTTGAGGGCACCGCTAATGAAAGCGTATTTTGCATCAGTGATGGCCGTTTCACTGTCCTCATGCTTGAGCTGTTCAATCTGAGATGTCAGTTTATCTCTTTTTTCAAGCACACTCTTCCAGTGAGGCTGACCTCTAACCAGCTTTTCAGCATCAGGATCATTTTCTAAGAGTTTGATGGCGATATATCTTGTGGAGAATCTGCTGGAGATGTTCTGATTCTCCTTTAGGAGTTTCTGTAGAGCTCCGATACGCTTTTCAATGATGTAACCGTGATTTACATGAACGTGGTGGTAGATCTGCTTGAGGTTTACAGAAATACTGCTAGGGCAGGAACTGCAGTTATGGCATTTACCTTCTCTGCATTTATCCTCATCATCTGAGCTCTTGTACCAGTCCTGCATTTCATTGAGCACTGCCTGGTTGAAATTATTGCCGTTTTCTACATAATCGCCTTTTTCATAAATGAGTATGGCAAGGTGCATCAGGTGGTTGAGTCCGGCTCCTGTCTTGCCTACAGTAGGAACGATTGGCATGCCTAAAAGTCGGCTTAACTGAACATAGTCAAGAGAATCGCCTCTGCGACTTAAATCGTCGTACATGTTCAGAGCGATCATCATTCTTACATCCATATCCATAAGCTGTGTGGTAAGGTACAGATTTCGTTCAATATTAGATGCATCAACAACATTAAGTACTATATCTGGGGAGTTATTGATAAGGTATTCACGAACGTATTTCTCTTCTGGTGAATATGCAGATAAGGAGTAGGTTCCAGGCAGGTCAACAAATCTGAATGTGTATCCTCCGTATGCAAAAGTGGTTTCTCTTGCATCTACAGTAACTCCAGAATAGTTTCCAACATGCTCGTTTGCTCCAGACAGGTAGTTGTAGATTGATGTTTTTCCGCAGTTTGGATTTCCTACAAAGGCGACGGTGATAGTCTTTTCCTGTCTGGTTGCAATTTCCTGCATCTCTTTTTCTGTAAGAGTTCGGTATTCGTCAAGAGGGGCATTTTCATCTTTTGACTCACAGATGTTCTCATGTTCACCGACAACCTCAATCATTGCAGCCTGCGCTCTCTGCAGAGCAACCTGTGAGCCCATAACCTCGTATTCAACAGGATCTTTTAGTGGAGCGTTTCTGACAACCCGTACGGTTTTCCCGTTTACAAAACCAAGCTCGATAACTCTCTTTCTAAAACTTCCGTGACCTGTAACTCTGGTGATAATTCCTTTTTCACCTGTTTTTAACTCTGATAACTTCATAGAAAATCTTCACTGTGACTAATAAAGTGATTTGTTCTTCTTTGGAGGACTTATATTCTTCAGTATAATTGGATATTGTGCTCCTGCAAAGATATAGATGTCAGCAGAAAAATTTTTTTACTCAGCACGGATGGCAAAAAATCATTTTAAGATTGCGAAGTAAATCACATTTATGTATAATTGCGCAGCATTTTTTTTTGAGGCGTGTCTAATTTAAGGTTGAGTCGCGGGTTTTAGACTCATGTGCGTGTGTCTGTAAAGTATTAAAAATCTAATATCTATCTATAGAGCATGTCGTTAAGATAAGACGCTCCTCTTATTCAGGAGCATAAATGTCAGATATTAAAGAAAAAGATATCACTACCACTGTAGGCGGTGAGGAAAGCTTATTAGTTAAAGAAGCAGAAAAGTTAACTGATACTGAGTTAACTTATGAGACTGATGAAAACATTGTTACCTTTGACGATTTAGGTCTGTCAAAGGAAGTTTTAAAAGCAGTTCATGATTTAGGCTTTGAATCTCCTACTCCTATTCAAGAAAGATCAATCCCTGTAGTTTTAGAAGGCAGAGATATGATTGGTCAGGCTCAGACCGGTACTGGTAAAACAGCTGCTTTCTCTTTACCAATCCTTTCAAAGTTAGATTGTAAAGAACAGTGCATACAGGCTTTAGTTTTAGAGCCAACCAGAGAGCTTGCTATTCAGGTTGCTGAAGCTTGTCAGCAATTTTCAAAGTATTTAAAGAACTTTAGAGTAGCACCTATCTATGGTGGCGCTTCATATGAGAATCAGATCCGCTCATTACGTCACGGTGCGCAGATTGTGGTTGCAACTCCAGGTCGTTTAATCGATTTAATCGAGCGTGGTAAGGTTGATTTATCAAAATTAACCCATATGGTTATCGATGAAGCTGATGAAATGTTACGTATGGGCTTTATTGATGATGTTGACTGGATTTTAAGCAACACTCCAGAAACTCGTCAGACTGCTCTGTTCTCAGCTACCATGCCTCCTGTGATTGCTCGTATTGCTAAGAATCACTTAAAAGATCCTGCTGATGTTCGCATTGAGTCAAAGACTACCACTGCTACAACAGTTCATCAGCGTTACTGGATTGCATCTGGTGCTCATAAGATTGATGCAATGACCAGAATCTTAGAAGTTGAAAACTATGATGCTGTAATTGTATTTGTTCGTACCAAGACAGATGCTGAAGATGTATCAAACCGTTTAATGGCAAGAGGTTTTGCTTGTGCTGCACTACACGGTGATATTCCACAGCGTCAGCGTGAAAAGATCATCGAAAGATTAAAGAAAGGTCAGTTAGATATCATTATCGCAACTGATGTGGCAGCTCGTGGTTTAGATGTAGACAGAATTACTCACGTATTCAACTACGACATTCCATATGATGCCGAGTCATATGTACACAGAATAGGTAGAACCGGTCGTGCAGGCAGAACTGGTGAGGCAATCTTATTCGTATCTCCACGTGAGAGAAGAGCATTACGTCTAATTGAGCGCGTAACCGGTCAGAAGATCGAGCCTATGCAGATGCCTTCAATTGCAGATGTTAACAAGGCAAGATTAGAGAACTTTAAGAATCAGGTTTTACAGACCATCGAGGAAGGTGGTCTTGAGACTTATGAGGAAGTTATCTCTGAGTTACTGTCAGATGATGCAATCGAAGTTGAAACTCTATGTGCTGCATTAGCTAAGATGGTACAGAAAGATGGTACCTTATTATTAGATGACAGCAAGCCAGAACCTCGCATGAGAACCTTTGACGATGACAATCGTTCAGAGAGAGGCGAGCGCGGTGACAGAAGAGAAAGAAAACCATTCCCAACAGCAGAGGCTGCTCCATTACGTGAGTTCCCTGACATGGCTATGGTAAGATTCCGTGTTGCTGTTGGCCGTAAGGATGGCGTAAAGCCAGGTCAGATCGTAGGTGCTATTGCTAACGAGGGTAACATCGAGTCGAAGTACATCGGTGAAATCTCAATTTTTGATACCTTTACTACCGTTGACTTACCAGACGGTATGCCAAAGGACACCATGCATATCCTGTCTCAGGCAAGAGTATGTGGCAGACCTTTAGATTTACGAATCTATACTGCAGAACCTCCTCGTTCTAGAGGTGGTAGAGATGGTGGCAGAAGGGACAGACCATTTAACCGTGATCGTGAGTTTGACAGACAGGGGCAAAACTCAGGTCGTGATTTTAGAAAGTTTGAGGGTGAAAGACGTTCATCTCGTTCAGGTGGCAGAAAACGTCCTGATTTTGGAGGCTTCGATAAGAGATCATCTTCAAGAAAGGGTAATGACAAGGGCGGTTTCCGCAGTTCTTACTCAGGTCGTCGTGAAGGCTTTTAAGATTTAATCTCCACAACAGAGCCTTGCCTTGCAAGGCTCAACCTATTGTTTCTGTATTTTCTTCTGCAATAGAAGGAAATAATCCTTACTTAATCTTATTATTGTCTAATATTTTTATTATTTCTTTAGCAACTGCGTTTACAACCGGAACTGCAACTGAATTTCCAAACTGCTTGTAAGCTTGTGTATCTGAAACAGGAATAATAAAATTCTTTGGAAACCCCTGCAATCTTGAAGCTTCTCTTGGTGTTATTTTTCTCGGATTTTTGCCATTTTGCTCGATTAAGATTTCGCTGCCATCTTTATAATATCTAGCACTTAATGTATTTGAGTACTGAGAATCTTCATTAAATAAAGTGTATCCAAAACCTTTTCCTGCATTCTTATTGGCAATTTTTCTTCTTTGGTGTCCTTCCCATAATGCATCAGAGATAGTGTATTTTGCATCTACATTTGTATCTAGGATATCGCCTAGTTTTGTTGGAGTGCATAAAGGTACAGGGTACTTAAAATCCTTATAGTTAGAAACAAGTTCTTTGTTGAAACCAACGATATAGATCCTTTCTCTGTTTTGAGGTACACCAAAATCTTTTGCAGCTAAGATCTTTTCAACCACATAGTAACCGAGATCGAGTAATGCATTCTTAATTACCTTGTAGGTATTTCCTTTATCGTGAGTCAGTAAGGTTTTAACATTTTCTAGTAAAAAAGCTTTTGGTCTTTTTTCTTTTAAGACTCTTGCTATTTCAAAAAACAGTGTCCCTCTAGTATCCTCAAATCCTTTTCTAAGACCTGCTTGACTGAATGCTTGGCAAGGGAATCCTCCAACTAGTATGTCGTGGTCTGGAATATCTGAAGCATCAATTTTTGTGATATCTCCTGCAGGCTCATCCCCAAAATTTGCCATGTAGGTTTTTACTGAAAATTTATTAAACTCAGAAGAAAAAATAACATTGACTTTTCCTGTTAGGTAAAAACCTAATCTTGTTCCTCCAATGCCTGCAAAAAGATCGATCATCTTGTATTTTGCATCGATTTTGTTTGGAAATGGTATTTCTTCAGTGAAATCTAAAATCTTTTCCAATTCAAGATTATTTGGTGAAGATTCTCCTTTTTCCCATCTTCTGATGGTTCTGTCACCAAATTTAGGCATGCCTACAGCATCTGCCAATTCTTTTTGGGTCATATTTAAACGAATTCTTTTTTCTTTTATTAGTTGTGCGCTTGTTTTATTATTTTGGTTTGATAACATAATCATTATACGTAATATAGTATTTGTTGTGTCTATTTTAGGACAAGATGTCCTCATATTGACACAAATTATATGTCCATTTTCAAATAAAATACAGGGTAATTATGAAATTTAAAGACAAAAAAGATTATGAAGATTACATTAAAAAAGAAAGACAAGATCACTTCATAACGCCTTTTGATCTTGCCTATGAAACTTTCGTTCAATTGAAGTTTGATAAAAAGCCTGTAGATTTTTTTAGGCAAAACGCAAGTTCGTTTATTGAACAAATGAGGGATGCTTGTTGGAAAGACTTCCAAGAGCACGAAAAAGAATTTACAAGAAGAATGCTTGTTTCTTTAATTGACAAAAATAAGTATGAGAGCCTTGATCCGATAGAAGCAATAGAAGATTTTGTAACTGAATACCCTGATTATCTATATTCTCTGTGCCTGTCTAATACTCAATCTAGAAGAAGCAGAGCAGGTAAAGAATTCGAAGCAATCTTAGAATTGCTTTTAGTCGGTTGCGATATCCTAGTAGATTCTCAAGGTGTTGTCGGAAAAAAGACCTTTGAAGAATTTGGACTTGGAAAATTAGTTGATTTTGTATCTCCAGGTGCAGTTCATTTTACTATGAACAAACGCTATACAACTCTTATATCAGCAAAAACTACGTTAAGAGAAAGGTGGCAAGAAGTTCCCGAGGAAGTTGATAGAACAGGTATAAGTCAGATGTACTTAGCAACCCTTGATGAAAATATTACTGGAGAGACATTAGATATTCTGTACGAAAAGAACATCACTATTGCGACAACATGTTCTAATAAAGACTGTAAATATCAAGAGCACGCCAATGTTGAAAGCTTTGAAAAAATGGTAAGTGAAGCTTTGGAAAATGCAAGAAAATGGGATGATGTTTCCTTCAAGGATGTCCAAGCTCAAAAGATTATCGATAATTTTAACAATCAATTAAAACGACATGCTAATCACGAATATCTGAGAAATTATTATCAAAATAAGCTAGATAATTTTTCTAAACAGGTAGGCAAATCTAACAAATAATTCTCTACTTATAAAAAATCCAGACTTTAGTCTGGATTTTTTTACCGTCGTAATTTTTCTTTACAAAACTAAGCTAAACGTCTTAGTTTTGCCATGTAGAATCCATCAAATCCAGATGATGGCATGATGTGCTTATCCTCAATAAGTTCAAACTTACCTTCATTCTCTTTTAGGAAAGCTGCGATCTGATCTTCATTTTCAGATGGCATGATTGAACAGGTTGAGTAAACCACAATACCGCCGACTTTAGCCATTTTGCTGTAACGGTTTAGAATGTCTTTTTGAGTATTTCTTATGTCATTTAAATGCTCACGACCGTCACGCCATTTTGAATCTGGCATACGTCTGATTACACCAGTACCTGAACAAGGAGCATCAATTAACACTCTGTCTGCAGTTTCATACATTCTCTTGATAACTTTAGTTGAATCGATAACTCTAGGTTCGATGTTAAAAGCACCTGCTCTTTTAGCTCTCTTCTTTAAATCATCAAGTTTCCACTGCTCGGTATCCATAGCAATGATGACACCTTTACCTTCCATGGATGCTGCTAACTGTAATGTCTTACCGCCAGAGCCTGCGCAAGCGTCAATAACTCTCTCACCAGGTTTTGCCTCAACAAAAGAGCCAATTTGCTGTGAACCTGCGTCTTGCTGTTCAAATCTACCTTCTTTAAAAGCTTTAGTTCTAAATAAAGCAGAATTTGAGGTAACCTCAAGTGCAGTTGGAACACCTGCTACAGATTTAGTTACAACGCCTTCTTCAGAGAGAGAATGAGCTAATTCATCACGAGTACCTTTTAAGGTATTAGTTCTAATGAATCTCTTAGCTTCCTGTCCTAATGCATGACGCTCTTCGTCCCACTTGCCTTTTAATTCAGCAACTCCTAGCTCCTGCAACCATAAAGGACAACCGTCATTGTACATAGGCTCATCTTTAGCCTGAGCAATACGTTTTTTTAGACCGCGTCTGTCAAAGCCTTCTTCACCTTCTAACTCAGGTAAAGGCCAGTCTCTGTAAGCACAGAATGAGAAAGTTAAACGCCCTATGTGTCTTTCAAAATCTGAAGGTCTCTTTAAATTTGCAACAAAGGCAAATAAAGATAAGCGAGAAAACATGAAGTTAATCTGCTTGATTAAGAAACCTTGCTCAACAGGATCGATTTTAACTTTGTTAAACCAGTAGGCATAAGCTCTATCTAAAGAGTTATGCATTACTAAAACATCTTCTAAGATGGAATTTACTAATCTTAACTGGAAAGCAGAAAAGCCCTTGCGACGCACAAACTCTACGTGCTCATCATGAGCTTTGAATTTACTCTCAACTCTTGTCTTGTTCTTATTATCGTAACGAGACTTGTTAAAAGGACGCTTTTCTTTAGAGAATCTTTCAGCCTTTTCTTCATCACCTTTCTTAAATGATTTTCTTTTAAATTCTCCATTGTGGCTAAAGTTAGGCTTTTTTGAAAATTCCTTTTTAGCACCATCTTTTTTTACGAAAGGCTTTTTAGAAAAGCTTTTTTGTTCAAATGTCATATAGACCTCATTTCTTCAAAGTGCCTTTTTTACTCTTTACTCCATAACCTGATTGCTTTAAGCTAAAACCTTCACGGTTGACCCAAACATCAAGTCCGTTTCTGACATTGCCTGCGACAATGGCAGCAGCTAACGAGGCACTTTTAAATTTCAAATCTTTAGTGAATACAAAGCAGTTATTCTCAGGATCAAGTTTTAATGCTCCGTCTGACAGCAGCTTTTCTCTTTGCTCATCAACGTGTTCTGGAGTAGATGACACGTGTTCTAACACAGCCTGTGATCCTTTGGTTACCACAAAATAAGGTTTTGATCTGGTGCCTTCTGGATAGCCTTTAGCTGTAAGATTTTTAATAGAAAAAGTGTAGAGTTCATGATCACCTAAAGGCGCAGTGTGTTTTAACAACCCTTTTAATGCCACTAATTGAGTGTAAACCTCAATTGGAATAATGGCATGGGTTCTCTTGCCTTTTTCGTCAGTAATAAAGTGAACTTCTCTATCTGCCATGCTTCATATTTCTAATACAAATAATGGCATATTTTAACATTAAAAAAGGCTGCATTTTGTGCAGCCTTATAAGATCTAAACTTTTTATTACTGACGGTAAGTCTTTAGGAAGTGCTCCAATCTATCGCAAGCATCATTGATGATGTCAATTGATGGTAAAAATACAACTCTAAAGTGGTTTGGCTCAGGCCAGTTAAAGCCTGTACCCTGAACAATCAGCATTTTTTCTTGCTTTAGTAAGTCCATTGCAAATTTCTGATCGTCCTTGATATTGAACTTCTTATCGAGCTTAGGGAACATATACAGAGCGCCGTGTGGCTTTACTACAGTAATGCCGTCAATAGCATTTAATCTGTCATACATGGCTGTTCTTTGCTGATACAAACGACCACCAGGAATGATAAGCTCATTGATACTCTGATATCCGCCTAAAGCTGTCTGAATAGCATGCTGTAGAGGAACGTTTGCGCATAAACGCATTGCCATCATAAGCTTGATGCCGTCAACAAAGCCTTTATTGCGTTTTTCAGGACCTGTAATTAAGATCCAACCCATTCTGAAACCGCAAGCTCTGTATACTTTTGACAGACCGTTGAAGGTAACTACAGTTACATCATCAGCTAAAGTACAGATACTTCTGTGTGCTACATCATCGTATAAGATCTTGTCATAAATTTCGTCTGCGAAGATTACAAGATTATTCTGTCTTGCAAACTCTACGATCTCTTGTAAAAGAGGAGTAGGGTATACAGCACCTGTAGGGTTATTAGGATTGATAAGAACGATACCTACTGTTCTTGAGGTAACTTTCTTTTTCATATCCTCAATATCTGGATACCAGTTAGCCTGTTCATCACACATGTAGTGAACAGCTTTACCACCAGCTAGGTTAATAGCAGCAGTCCATAGTGGGTAATCAGGAGCTGGAACTAAAACTTCATCACCGTTATTTAACAGTGCGTTCATAGTCATGGTAATAAGCTCTGATGCGCCGTTGCCGATAAAGATATCGTCAGCATCGACGTTTTTCATACCCTTTTGCTGGTAGTACTGCGCAATGGCTTTACGGGCTGGAAAAATACCATTAGATTCGCAGTATCCTTGAGAGTTAGGTAGAGAACGGATAACATCGCGAACCACCTCTTCAGGCGCCTCAAAACCAAAGGTCGCAGTGTTTCCAATGTTAAGTTTTAAGATCCTCTGACCTTCCTCTTCCATACGAAGAGCTTCTTGATGTATCTTGCCTCTAATGTCGTAACAGACATTATCGAGCTTATGAGATTTTTGTAATAATTTCATATTTCACCCGTTAAAAAAATTACTAAGTTTGGTTTTGAGTGTTTAGGATTGTACTACAAATAACTTAAGTTCACTAATAATTTAAATCTCAAGTTATAGAGCTTTGCCTTTTTACTATACAATTAAATTGTATGTGTTTTGTGGTAAGAGCAAATCAAGATGTACATAAATGATGGAAAGTTGAACTTTCAAAATATTTTGTTAAGTGAATATATTGATAAGTCATCACTGATATCATATACCAATAAAAGTTTATATTCACCTACAACTAAATTTCTTTGTGTTTCTAGACCACGTCGTGCGGCCACTTTGCAAAACAAAGTTGGTTGGGAAATAGTCAATATTGAGTCCGAATTCTTTTACTTTTTGAGCCATATCTTCTAACTGTGAGATGGCATCATGTGGAAGAGCATCATTTTTGACTAGAGTAAATGCGGTGTCTCCTTTTATATACTCTTTTAGAATTGTTTCTTTAGTTTCGTCAATTGAGTACATTCGAGGGATCAGAATCCCTGTTTCACATAACCTTTTATAGTCGTTTTTCTCAGCTTCAATCTTATTTCCAAAATTATAGTAGTCACAAGGTTCATGATGGATTTGTTTGACAACAAATTCTTCATTTTGCTCATTCTCTACAAGATATGAATATCCACCTTTACCTTTGCCAAGTAACTGCTTTATGAAAAATTTTTTATCGTTAACTGAAATTAGATCCATAATAACTCCAATAGAAAGCCTTTATTAGGATCATCATAGAAGTGAAACTGTAGAATTACTTGCACAAAATAATATACAAAATTCAACAAAACACAAAATGTATGCTGAGCTTGAGCCCTAGTAGGAACAAATTGATAACTGTTTGAAATGGAAAAAATTTAGTTCTTGAATGCCTATAGTGAAAAAAAAGAAGCTTTGTCATAGACAAAGCTTCTCTTGAAGGGGAAAATGCGTTATGACTTTAGAAGTCAACCCCCATAACTTTTTCGTTATAAATCTGTTCTAGAACGTATCTTTCATAACCTAAATGTGGAGATGCAATCTTGTGATACTTTACAAGATCTCTTGTTCTCTGATCAAAGGAAAGGGCATTGGTGTAGAACACAAAAGGAACTCTTACACCTGATTTAGTACGCATAAATCCCATGAGGTTAGATACATTTTGTATTGTACCAGTCTTAGCTGTTACATTTTTTGCTAAAGGAGGATTTCTTGTAGAAGCTCTCCAATGTAAAGTACCAGATTCATCTGCAACTGGTAGTAACTTAATGAACTGAATTTTGTCATCATTTAAGTTAATGAACTCTAATATTTCCAACATTTTATGTGGAGTTACTAGGTTATGAGGAGACAAACCGTTGCCATCTACAAGATAGCTGTTGCCTAAATCAATATTGGCATACTGTTTTAGTACGGCACGAATTGCCCTAGTTGTTCTGCTGTAAGTAGCTGGTAATTTATAGTATTCTGCAGCTACAGTCTTTGCAATAGCATCAGCATAGAGGTTGTTAGAACGGTGCAACATGTATTTTGCCAGTTCTCCTAATGGAGCTGATTCAATTACACCAATAGTGGTGTAACCTGGCTGTGTTGCTCGGGCAAGTTTAATAGAATTAAAAGAAATCTTCTTTTCATTGAAAATGATGTTAGTCCAATCTACAGCCCACTGATCAGGATCTGAAACAGACAGTGATAAAGGCCATGGCTGGTTCTTCTCTAGTACAGGAACACAACCTGTGATGTGGTACTGATTCTTCATATAAAGATCAGCTTCAAGCTCGCAGTTGCCACCATAATTTGAAGGAGCAACACCTACAGCATCAGAGGTTAGGGTAATAGGGCTACCTGCAGACAGTTTTGGAGTAGCAACATTGCCTACACCATTAGGCTGAAGCTGAGCAAACACACAGTTTCTGTTGATAATGGCAGAGCCTGCTGGAGCAGTAAAGCAGACTGGTGCGTCATCCCAAGACCAACCTGTGCCCTTTGACAGACCTCCAAAACGACTTACATCAAGGATAATGTCACCAGCTACGTTCTTAACGCCTGCTTTAGAAAGAGAATTTACTAATGTTCTAAAAGACTTTGTTGTAAAGCTAGGATCACCTACAAATTTAATTAAAACATTACCATGTAAGGTTCCGTTCTGATCAGTCACTACTTTACCTTGAGTATCAGCGTTGTTAGCTGCAACCTCAAGTGTGGTTTTAAAAGTATAGTCGTGACCTAAGTACAGAATAGCTGCAAGTCCAGATACAACTTTTAAGGTTGAAGCCGGATGCATGAAGGTATCAACATTCTGTCCATAAATTTTGTTGTCATTTGGCTTTAGATAAGCAACGCCTACTTCTGATCCTGGAATTGGATTAGGTGACGCAACTATAGCTTGCGATACTGATGAATATAAAAACAGAGGAATTACAAGAAATTTTATGAAATTGTTTTTTATAAATTTGTTCATTTTTAGATAGTGCATTATAGGTAAATCTCAAGTTGTAAAATTATACAACTATATGCACGTAACGTGTACAGCTACATGACAATGTGCAAATTTAGCAACAAAATTTAAAAAAAATCTCTTATTTGAAACGAGAATACTACTGTAATCCCAATCAATTAGCCGTTTTTGCATTATCTCCTAGAAAAAGAAATGAAAAGCACGTGTTTACGTAACAAATGCTGATAACAAAAAGCTAAGCAACCCATAAAATATGGTAAAATCAGCGCAATAAATCTATGACGCATTTTGCGTTTAAAGGAGAATATTCATGATTATTGAACCTAAGGCACGTGGTTTTATTTGTGTTACCACTCATCCTACAGGCTGTGATGCTAACGTTTTAGAGCAGATTAACCTAGTTAAGAAAAAGGGAAAGGTAGAAAATGGTCCTAAGAAAGTACTAGTTATTGGTGCTTCAACAGGTTACGGTTTAGCTTCACGTATTAGCGCAGCTTTCGGTTCAGGTGCAGCAACAATTGGTGTATTCTTTGAAAAACCAGGTACAGCAAAGAGACCTGGTACAGCAGGTTGGTACAACACTGCTGCATTTACAAAGTATGCTAAAGAAGCAGGTTTATATGCACACAATGTTAATGCAGATGCTTTCTCAAATGAGTGCCGTGATAAGGTAATTGAGATCATCAAGCGTGATTTGGGTCAGGTTGACTTAGTTGTTTACTCTCTAGCTGCACCTGTAAGAAAGATGCCTGAAACTGGTGAAGTTGTAAGATCATCATTAAAACCAATTGGTCAGACCTACACTTCAACAGCTATTGATACTAACAAGAACGAAATCATCACCTCATCATTAGAGCCAGCAACTCACGAAGAGATCGACAATACTGTTAAGGTAATGGGTGGTCAGGATTGGGAGCTATGGATTGAAGCTCTAAAGAATGCCGATGTTCTAGCTGATGGTTGCAAGACTGTTGCATACAGCTATATCGGTACTGAGATCACTTGGCCAATCTACTGGCACGGTGCATTAGGTAAGGCTAAAGAAGATCTTGATAGAGCAGCAAAGGCTAATGAACAGCGTTTAGCTTCATTACACGGTGATGCTCGTGTTGCTGTATTAAAGAGTGTAGTAACTCAGGCTTCTTCTGCTATTCCTGTAATGCCTTTATATATTTCAATGTGCTTTAAGATCATGCGTGAGCAGGGCATATACGAGTCAGTAATAGAGCACATTTACAGATTATTTGCTACAACCTTATATGGCAATCAGGCTGAGGTTGATGCTGAAGGTCGTTTACGCATGGATTCATGGGAATTACGTGATTCTGTACAGAACAAGTGCAAAGAGTTATGGCCACAGGTTACAACTGAGAACCTATTTGAGAAAACAGATTATGCTGATTACAAGAAGCAGTTCTTACAGCTATTTGGCTTTGAGGTTCCTGGCGTAGATTACACTAAGGATGTAAATCCAGAAGTTGCAATTGATAATTTAGATAACCTTGTAGGTTAATACAAACTTACATCGTGTAAATAAAAATTCCGCTATCAAAAAAAATGATAGCGGAATTTTTTTATACCTTATAAGATAAGGAATTAAGAACAGTGCCTCAAAGCCTTTTCATTCTTAAGCTTTAATGTGGCTCTTATAAGCTGTAATGGTGTTCTGCATTAAAGTTGCAATGGTCATAGGACCTACGCCACCAGGAACTGGTGTGATGAAAGCTGCATGTTCCTTAGCCTTTTCAAAGTCCACGTCACCACATAACTTTCCATCAGGCATACGGTTAATACCTACATCAATTACGGTGGCGCCATCTTTAATTAGGTCACCATCTAGGAATTTAGGTTTGCCGACAGCTACAACCACAATATCCGCATTCTTAATTAACATCTTCTGATCATCTGGTTTTGAGAAACGGTGGGTTACTGTAGTGGTACAACCAGCTAGTAACAGCTCTAAGGCCATAGGACGACCAACGATATTTGATGCACCAACTACTACTGCATTTAAACCTTTTAGATCTTCACCTAAGGTCTTGTGTAATAAGGTCATAACACCGTGTGGTGTGCAAGCACAGATATAAGGAATTCTCTGTACTAATCTACCTACGTTGTAAGGGTGGAAACCGTCTACATCTTTTGAAGCACTGATCTTTTCAACAATGCTTGATTCATCTAAGTGTTTTGGTAATGGGAACTGAACTAAGATGCCATCAACTTCATCGTTGTTGTTAAGATCATCGATGATTTTATCTAATTCTTCTTGAGAAGTTGTTTCAGGAAGATCATAGGCAAAAGATTTGATACCAACTTCTTCACATGCCTTACGCTTATTTCTTACGTAAACCTGTGAAGCAGGATCTGAACCTACAAGCACTACTGCAAGACCAGGTTGTCTGTTGCCTTTATCTACGCTTGCATCAACATCTTGACGAAGCTCTGCTCTTAGTTCTTTTGCAATACCTTTACCATCAATAATCTGTGCTGACATTAGTTATTCTCCACTGCACTGTTGTTATCTGTCTGTTCTGTAGGTTCTACAGCTGTTGATGCTTCTGTAGAAACTTCAGTTGTAGTTTGGGCACTATTATCCTCAACATAATAGCTGATGCCACTGAACAGCATACGTGCACTAATTATAAACAAAGCTACAGCAAAGATTCTCTTTAATGTGGTTGGCTTGATATTTTTGCCAATATTGACACCTAATGGTGCACAGAAGTAAGAAACAGGCACTACACAGATAGCTGCAAGTACGTTAACTAAGCCAAAAGTACCAATTGGTGCATGATCAGGTGTGGAATTTGTAAGCAACATTAAAATTGCGCCTGGAACACAAACAAATAAGGATACAGCAGATGAGGTACCAATAGCTTTATGAGGTGGTACAGAGCAAGCATTTAGAATAGGTACGGTTAAAGTACCACCGCCGATGCCCAGCATTGATGAGAAACAAGCAATACAAAAAGCGATAACTGATTGACCTGCTTTACCAGGTAATGAATCAAAAGCAGGTTTTGCTTTTGCTCTAAATAGAGTATTGATTGAATTTAAAATCATTACTCCGCCAAAGAGTAAGGTTAACCAAGCTCCACCTAAGAACTTAGATACTAAGATACCTACAACCACACCAATCAACATAAATACTGACCAGCTTTTGATTACAGCCAGGTCCGTGTTTCCTTTCTTATTCTGAGATAGAGCAGCAGAAATAGAAGTAGGGATCATACATAAAAGAGAGGTACCTGTTGCTACTAAGATTGCAATATTAGGATCTACTTTAAAGAAGAGGGTAAATACAAAGTAGAAACACGGTACGAAGATAATGCCACCACCGATACCTAAAAGACCTGCCAGAAAACCAGCTACCACGCCACAGCATAAAAGCATGCCGATGGTAATAGCTAACTCATATAAAGGAATACCAAGAATCATTCTATTCACCATAAAAAATTAAGTGAGCTAATTTTAGCAAAATTAAGATAGGTGAACTTAACTATATGGTTTTTTTGTAAAAATGAACCCAGATAAGGCAGAGAAATGTCTGAAAATGAAAAGTGATAAATAAGCCATTGCACGGATCTTTAAAAGGAAAATGTAAAAAATTTCGAGAAAATTGTTAAAAATTCGTTGACGATAGGTGAGTCCTCCTGTATCATATGCACCGTTAAATCACTTCACCTCACTGAAGTGTGGTTGGAACAACAGGTTAAGACCTATTTATCCAGCAACTTGCGTCCTTAGCTCAGTTGGATAGAGCAACAGCCTTCTAAGCTGTGGGTCAGAGGTTCGATTCCTCTAGGACGCGCCATTGAATTGATTTAACAATGTTTCCGATGGTGGCTATAGCTCAGTTGGTAGAGTCCCGGATTGTGATTCCGGTTGTCAAGGGTTCGAGCCCCTTTAGCCACCCCATCTGAAAACTCTCAATATGCGGGAGTGGCGAAATTGGTAGACGCACCAGATTTAGGTTCTGGCGCCTTCGGTGTAAGGGTTCGAGTCCCTTCTCCCGCACCACTATGACTATTCTTTTCTTCTCAATCACAAGTTTTTCACGTATTGTCTACTAGTTCAGATCTCTAAGTTTCATTTTGTGTAACCTCAATTCACAGCTTTGTCGCCGTGAGGCTTTCTAGCATATTTGATCATGTTATGAACAGCGATGTTCTCAACATACTTGCTTACAGGCTCTTCTGTATTAAAAATCTTTAGACACTCCCCAACTTTTACAAAAATTGTCTACTAGTTGCAGATCCTGAGTTTCATTTTGAGT
>ERZ1034739.79-NODE-79-length-35330-cov-21.017916_pt1 | contig 35330 bp, 43 predicted proteins | sample MGYA00520636_ERZ1034739 | MGnify/ENA primary metagenome ERZ1034739 (study PRJEB33766, sample SAMN09781703) | gut metagenome | biome: gut microbiome | host: Homo sapiens | place: Madagascar | study: EMG produced TPA metagenomics assembly of the PRJNA485056 data set... | reverse complement strand
AAATAAAAGAATATATAAACCAGTACCAATCCTTGATGGTATTCAAGAAATCAAAGACGACTTTGAAGAAAGAACAGCTCAAGGAGATACTACTTATGGAATTGAAATCTTAGATGACTGTGTAGAGACTATTAGAAAAGGTTCAATTACCTTTATTATTGCCCGAGCTAATGTAGGTAAGTCGTTGTGGGGTTTAACTATTGCAACTAACTTAGCCAAGCAGGGTAAGAAAGTTTTGATTTGTTCCTGTGAAATGGGTGCAGGACTTCTTATGGAACGGCAGCTAAAGACATTAACTGGAATAGGAATGAAACAATTAAGGGAAATGTACTCATCTCACAGAGACGAAGCAAACTATATAATGGATAGTATAATAGAAGATGACCAGTTTGATTACTTAAGGAATATAGATATATGTGAAACGGGTGGAGCAACAGTTGAAGATATGATTAAAATGTTTGACTGTTTCCCAGAATTTGAATACATTGTTGTTGATTATATTCAGAGAGTAAGAGGAGTTGGTACAGAATATGAGGTAATAACGAATGCAGCTAGAGAAATACAAACGTACGCTAGAAGAAGCGGAAAAAAATTTATTATCTGCTCTCAAGCTAACAGAACAACAGACCAAAATAGTACAGCAAATAATACGGGAAGTTCCAGACGACCCTTTGACGGTAGCTCTATTCGAGGGAAGGGCAGTGGTTCCATCGAAGAAGATGCCGATGTCGGAGTAACTTTAGCTGAACTATATGAAAATGGAAACAAGAAAATTCTTGCAACGCTTTTTAAAAACAGATATGGAGATAAGAAAAATATCACATATAAATATAGATTAGATAATAGGTTATGTTTAATACTGGAAGGAAGGAACTATGTTTAAGTCTTTACCGAAAACTATTATTCTGGCTATTTTTTTGATTAAGTCGTTAGACTTGCGAGAAGGTTTAAGTTTAGTACAAGAGTTAAATTATTTATGGAGAGAGTTTAATATTAGAGTTCGTATAATTCCTAAAATTGAATATTTTACGGTTTGTTTTTCTTATAAAGACAAACAACTTAAACAAATAAAAACTGATAGACTCAAAGACATTATTAAAATATCGGAAGAAATCAAAAAACAAAGATGTGAAAAGGAAGGATGTTAAAATGAAACCAAGTAATCCTAGCGGACACGTAAATTATTATGTGGTCTATGAGTGGGATAAACGAGTCATATCTTCTAAGTTATTTTTAACTAAGGAATTAGCTGAGAAGTATGCTAAAGATATAGAACGACAAGGTAAAAAGGTAAGAGGTATTGAAGAATATGGGTACTAATTACGACCTAACTGACGATGGTACAGGCAAGAAATATGATAATGGCAAGCCGATGGCTGGTACATTGACAGATGTGTTTAGTCGAGCGTTAATGGCGGTTGGTGCGTGTATTGAATATGGTACACATAAATACCCCGACCCAAAGAATTGGCAACTTGTAGATAATGGCATCAAGCGATACCGAGATGCAATGGTGAGACATCTGTTAAAATACAATGCTGGTATTGATAAAGATGAAGAAACAAAGTTGCCTCACTTAGCACATATGGCTTGGAATGCACTAGCTATCTTAGAGTTATATATGCAAGAACATAAAGATGAATTAGATAAGGAGATATTTAAATAATATGAATTCAAAAGAAATCGGACAATGGTGCGTAGATAATAAAGCAATGCTTGCAAAAATTATTATGAAGTACGATAGATACCCAGATAATTTCCAAGATAATTTTAATCATCTTACTTTACGTTTAATGGAACGAGGAACAAAATTTAAAGACGGTATAGGAATAAAGTTTTCTACTTATGCTTATAAAATTTTAAGCAGAGAAATGGCTACATATATGAACTGGAGATTAAGTAAATTAAGTTATCCTTATGCTGCTTTAACTATGAATAAATATAGTAAAAGAAGAGTGGCTTTAGAAAGAGGCGGTGTAACTTTTGGGGCTATCCCAGATTTTATAGAAGCTAAAGCTGGAGCAAAAGACTTGACTGAAATGGAAGAACGTATTGACTCTGAAGCGCTAAGAGCTAAGATGAAAACGATAGTAGAAAATTATATAACACCAACTCAAAAATCTTTATTTCAGTATAGATATAATGAAGACTTCATGCCAATACATTCATTCAAAGAATGTGGAGAAATGTTTGGGTATTCTACTACACGAGCTGCTCAGCTTGAAAGAAAAGTAATTGATAAAATCAAAACTTATCTTTATTTAAAGGAGGATATAATTAAAGATGACAAACGAAGAAAGAAACAATCAACAAAAGAAAGAAGAGAAAGAATTAACGAAGCAAGAGCTAACAATGTGTGGTACTAATAAAGAAGGGGCTTCATCTGGAACTGTCGAGAATGTAACGTTTGTTCAAGTTAAGTTTGGTTTAAACTTTACAGAGGATGAACTTCTTGCTTTAGCAAACGAGCCTCATAGCAAATTAGCAGTAAAGACAAAGAGATATATTTACCAATGCGTTAAATATGCAGCAGAAAAATACATTAAAGAGAATGTAACAAAAGCTTAATAAAGGTATTGAAAAATACTTTACAATATGTCATAATATAATTAAAGGAGATAACAAATAACTTTATGAAAAGAAAGAAAGAAGTTATAACATTTATGTTACCAGAGGATTTAGATTACCATACGGACGAAGATGGTAATATTCTTTGTTTTGATAACCTAGATGAGTTAATGGGTTACTGTAATGAAAATGGAATAGCATTGGATAAGTTATCGGTATTCACAGTAATAGCAGAAGAGGAAATATAAATTATGTACGATATAGCTTTATTAGATTTTGATGGATATATTTGCAAGGCTTATTATGCAACTATAAGTAAAGGTTCGACAGACTTTGATGAGATGTTAGCTTTACTTGAAGAATTGGTCGAGTCTGCAAAATCAAAAATAGAAGAAGATGCGGATGTTAACTATTATATATCTGGTCATACCTATAAGAAAGACATTTATCCATCTTATAAAGCTAATAGGAAGAAAGACCCTTTACTTGGAGAGTTTAGAGAATTTGTTAAACTCTACTATGGAGATAAAATTATTAAAGCTAACGTTGAAGCTGATGATTTAATTGTAATGGATTATGAACGTTATGCTAAAGCCCGTAATCCAGTAGTATTTTCAGATGATAAAGACCTCAGATATTATTGCAAGACGTATTGTAAGATAAATTTATCAGAAGAAATTATCGAACAAGACGAAAAAGAAATGGAACAGCATCGAATTATTCAATTTTTAACTGGTGATAAGGAAGATAATGTTCAAGGTGTTTATGGCATCGGAGAAAAGAAAGCTATTATCAAATTAAATAAACTCGGAGGAGTTACAATTGAGAACGTAATAAGAGTTTATAGAAATAATGGGATAGATATTGATGAATGCTTAAAGAATTTAATTCTTATTTCTCCATTGTACAGCGAGTTTATTGAAAATTGTTATTATGATGATGAGAGCACACTAGATAATATTATAGGTCTTTTTAAGTATTGGAATAAAAAAGTAAGGGATATATACAATGAAACGATTTAAAAATTTCTCAAGCGGTTTAATTTCATTGATAATAGTTTACTTTATTTTTTGTACAATGAATGAATTGGTGGCTCAACTTATATTTTTCTTTGGGTTAAGTGTTATAGGTGTTTATATTTTTAGATTAAGCCATCTAATAATAAACAAACTAAAAGATATAAAACTTTGTGATTGTGGATTTTGGAATAAAGATGGGATTTACAATTTAGATATTAAATTAGTTGACTTTAGTAAGGAGTCTTATTTAGAAGATAAAGTCCTTAATTCGCGAGCGAATGATTTCAATAAAGAACCTTATACAAGAAATGAAATGGAGGGAAATGATAAATGAGTTTATTTATAACATTTTTAATTGGATTTTGTCTAGGCGGTGTAGCAGGCTGCAACAGTCCTAAAACTAATACAAATACTCCTCCTCCTATACAACCTAAAAGACTAAGAGGATATAAGCAAATTTAAGAGATGGATAAATGATGAATAGAGAAGAAATATTAAAAGAAATCGGAGAACAAAGATTGAGAATATACTTAGAAAGTGAATAGATATGCTTGTAATATTAAAACAGATAAATAAAGCTTTAAAGGAAATACATTATCTATTATATCAATTAGGAATTATCTTGACTCTTTCGGAGAGGACAACTTGTCAGAGATGTATGAGTTAGCTCAATTAGTAAAAGATTTCTGTGATAGAGAATTAGGATTGAAGGAAGTTAACAATGAAGAAAGCTAAAGATAGTAAAGAATATGATACAATGTTATTTGAGTACATCGAAAAGGAATTAGGCATCTCAAAGAAAACAGCTAAACGTAACAAAAAAGAAAGTAAGGTGTTGAATGAAAAGAGATAACACATTAAAAGAAGAAACATTGAAGCTTGATAACGGGATGATAATGGTCGTATCTGATATACACTTTCCTTATGAAGATAAATCTGCTGTAACAGCTTTCATAAGAGAAGTAGGATTTAAGAGACCAGATATAATCGTTCTTAACGGAGACCTTCTTGACTTTTATAAACTTTCTAAATTCTCTAAAGACCCAGCAGGAAAAAATCCAGAAGAAGAGATAGAGATGTGCAAAACTTTCTTAAAGTGTTTAAGAAGAGAGGCGGGGAAAGAATGTAAAATATATTATACGATTGGAAACCATGAATGTTTTGACAAACGAACTGAAATATTAACTAGCATAGGATGGGTGAATATTTCTGAAGCAGTGAATAAAAAAATAGAAAAGGTCCTAGGCTATAATATAAAAACAGGATTGATAGAAGAAACAAAAGTAACAAACTACCATAAAAGTTTTTGCCCAGAATTATTAAATGTAGAAACTTGTAATACAAAACAAGTTGTAACACCTAACCATGAATTATTATTAGGAAATAAGAAGGTTATGGCGTTTAAAGCTGAAACGAACAACCTTCATAAACTAATAAAACCCTGTGCAAAATCTAATCAGTTAGGTGTTGATATGACTGATGAAGAGATTAGGCTCGTGACTTGGATTTGTACTGACGGATGTATTGTATTTCAAAAACCAAGAATACAGTTTAAACTATCTATTCCAGAAAAAATTGAAAGCTTGAAAGGTCTTTTAACGGCTATGAATATACCGTTTACTTTTGCAAAAGCAACTCTTTCTGGATGTAATAAACTTCAACCTTATTATATAAGAATATATGGTCAAACGGCACGAAATATTATAAACAAATTCTTTTTTGATGGTCGAAAACAATTTCCTAGTTGTTTTGCATATTTAAAAAGAAAACAGCTTGAAGTTTTATTGGACACTATTGTTTTGACGGATGGAGCTAAAAAAGAAAATAGGATATATTTTTATTCAAGCAATAAACACAACCTTGATATAATTCAAGAAACTTGCGTAAAGAATAATCTATCTTGTAGAATTGATGAAGGAAAAAGTGGTTTCAATCCTTTAAAGAAAACTTACAAGGCAATGATAACCGAAAATTACGACTGGATTAAATATCAAAATAAAATTGAGTTAGTTAAATATAACGATTATGTCTATTGCTTAACTACTGAATTAGGAACTCTTGTAACTAGAATAGATGGGAAAGTCGCTATAACAGGGAACTCTAGATTACGTAAATATATATTAGACAATGCTCCGATGGTAGCAGGACTAATGGAAAATGTATTCAGTTTATTAAAGCTTGAAGAATCAGATGTTGTGGGCTGTGCTAGTTTACTTGTGAATGATACCTTTATGTTTAAACACGGGAGTAGATTGGGGAATAAATCGGGGTTATCTGCTATTAAAGAACTAGAAGCTCACTACTTATCTGGTGCAACAGGACACGTACATAAATTAGCTAGATATAGCGTACGTAAATCAAAACGCAGATTTCTTTGGTTAGAAACTGGATGTTTATGTTCTCTTGACCCAGAGTATATGATTGACCCAGACTGGGAACAAGGAATAGGAATTGTCACTTTTGAAAAGGGTAAACTTAAGAACGCTCAAGTATATCCAATCGTAAATGGACAGGTAATATATGATTAGTTTAAAAGAATGCAACGAACAAATAAAAGCATTGCAATTATATCTTCAGAACAATAGAAATATGACGGATGCGGAGCGTATTGCAATATATGATACGTTAACATTTTATCTCGATACGAGAGCCTTGCTTGTTATGGAGGGTTATAAAGACAATCTACCCAAAGAAGAAGGAAACTAAAAAAATGAAAGACTTAAGTATAACTAGAGAAATGATTGAAGCGGTTGTTCTTGCTCAGTTATATAGAGAAGACCCTATTGAAAGACTAATAAGAATAACTACAAAGAAGTACACATCTACCGAACTTAATAAAGTGTATCGCGATATTCTAAGTCATCCAGATTTTAACAAGGTTAAAGATGAAATCATTCAGATGGAAAAGATGACTTGCGTAGAAGATGATAGTGAAACGGTTATGTTAATTTATAACAAGTTATTACGTGACGCACAAAAGGAAAAGAAGTACGAAGTAGCCGCACGTATTCTTTCAGAGATAAGAAAGCTTAAAGCTATTGATGATGCTGAACAAAAGTTTGAGGTAGTTATAACTGTTAAACCGCCCAAGGTTGACTCTAAGCCTCCTAAAGTAGTTCAGCCCGATAAGGAGAAAGATTTATCTTCTGACACTACTTCTTTGGAATAAGCTTTTCTGGTATTTTGAAAACGTAACGAAGTCAAGTTAGATAAAATAAAAGAGGTTATACCCCTATGTATTTATATCCATTTAAAATATTTACAATCTCAAAAAATAAAAAATTATTCAAGTTGTCTGAGCCAAGTCGTACGATAGGCATATATGATGCTGACGTATTTAACTATAAGCAAGCGGAGCAGGCTAAGTGTGTTGCGATTGGTAGCAGTATATCTGTGTTATTAGGTAAACTTACTCCGACTGTAAGTCTTATAGTTTTAGACTTGGATGACTGTTTTAAAGATGGAGAGATAGAAGAACAAACAAAGTTATTTCTTGAAGAGTTTGATGACTCTGAATGGGAAGTATCAAGTTCTGGTACAGGAATACACATTTACATTTTAACAACTCTAGATTTAAGAACATTTATCGTTAAAGATTTAGAAGGATGTAAATCTTTTGAATGCTATACGAATAAAAGACATATAGTTACAACGACATTTGATTTTTATAATACAAACTTAAAGGTGGATAAACATAATGAATTCTTACAAGAACTGTACAATCGTGTACAAAAGCAAAAAGCCCAAAATGAAGAGTTTTCTCAAAAGGCTATGGTTAAAAATGTATTTCAAGGCATTGAGGTTAAAGGTGAGATTGAAGCGTTTGTAGCTGGCATACGCAAAGAAAGCCCAGTAACAGATATGTTTACATTAAGGAAGTGTGGATACAAAGATAGTAACTTGATTGAAATAATAGATATGGAACCATCTTGTGTTGACCAGTCTGTCCACGATGCAAAGCTCATAAGAAAGCTTATGTATTATACTTTCTCTTTTGATGCAGCTTGGGAGCTAGCAAAAAAGACAAATTATTATAAACATAAAGATAAATTTCACCAGACAAAATTCAATAGCGATAGATACAAAGAACGAACTAGAATGTTTATAGGAGGATAGAACTATGGATGAAGAAAACAAGGAAATAAAAGATAAGAGTATATGTGTAAAGAATTATAACTTAGCTAAAGACTTCTTCAAAGATAATCTTTCTATAAAAGAAAAAGACAAGATTTTTGTACATCTTCTTCAATGTAAGAACTGCCTTAAGAGTTATAAGTTCTATTCTAAAGCTGTTTTAAATGAAAACTTTAGTGTAACAGAACAGGCAGTAAATTTTTGTAATGCTAATCTTGAAGTGCGACTCCAGACCAGAAGTCTTTTAAAGAAAACAAAAGCCAAGGGGCTTTATACGATAAATAATAAATATGAAAGTATTGCTAAAGAATTTAAGCTATCTAAACTAAAAGATATTGAAGCGGTTAGCCAATTGTTTTTAGGGGATGAGACAATTGAGTCTATAAAAGACCCAGAATTACTACTTGAATTTACAAAGCATTTATGTTATAATATTTGTAAGGAAATAGATTTACTTGAAAAATGTTATAGAAAAGGAATGGGAGTTATTGTTAATGAACATAAAATTTAAATATTTTTATAACGGTAAAAGATATGATGTTATAAGTATAAATTTAAAAAAACAAACAGTTAGGTTTTTCATTCCAGAAGATGATACAACTGAATTAGGTTTTATCAATAGAATAATACCTTATACAGGGAAAGTCGACCGAAATAATATTCCAATTTTTGAAGGGGATATTTTAGAGCTGAAACATTTTTGTGGGGTAAACTGCGATAAGCACGAAAGGTTTCTAACTGTAGAAGACGTCGATGGCACTGGGTTTCACTTAAAACCTCTTAATCCGAACGAATATGGATATCGCCATATTCACAGAACTCAGTATGATTATATGATTATTGGAAATAAATATGAGAACCCAGAATTATTGGAGGTAAAATAAATGAGAGACCTTAATCAATATGATGTTATATTTTGCGATATAGATGATACACTTGTTCACGGTATATGGACAGACCTTATGTCTGTTACGTGGAAAATGTTTAGAAGTTCTGTTATTGCAGAATTACTAATGGATTTACAGGCAGTATTTAGTATTTTTAAGGCTAATCAAAAGCTTAAATATATGTTAATGAATTGTCAAAAACCAATTATATTTCTTACGGCAAGAAAAGAATGTTTAGCTACAAGAATATTATTAAAGTCTATATTAAATAAAAAAGATTTAGACATAACAGTTTGTTCTCTTGCTACAGATAGACCAGCAATAGATAAATTGAATAAAATTGTATTCTTTATGCAAACTTGTATGTATGATAAAGTATGTTTATTTGATGATAACGCAGAGGTAAGAGAAGCAGCATTACAATTAGATATAGATGTATTTGACCCAACCGCAATGTTTGAAGAGAAGGTTTGCTAATGTCTAAGAAAACTCATTATGAATTATTCCAATCTCAATATAATTTTATGTTTGGGGTGGATGAAAAAGCTAGAGAGAATTGTGACAAAGAAAATGGTCGTGGTTCTTATATGGATTTTGCTATCTACCAAGGGGGGTTTACGTGTAAGAAAGCTAACGCTGAATGGCTAAGCCCAACTGGCTGGAGACGGTTAGATGAATTAACTAAAAATGATTTAATGGCAGTTTATCATAGAGATGGTAGCATAAGATTTGAGCATCCAAAAGAAGTATTTAAGTGGAATGCTGATAAATGGTATGAATTTCATACTAGAACTTTACATCAAGTAAATTGTCCTAATCATAAGATGTATACAATTAAAGATGGTAAAGAACATATCCAACCAATGTCTGAGTTCTATGAAGAACATCAAAAGAGCAAAAGCGGACATAGAGGTAAATTCTTAACAACCTTTGTTCAAAATGGAGCAAAGACAGGTTTAACGGAAGAAGAATTGCGTGTATTAGTTGCTTATCAAGCCGATGGATATGATTATGTTACCTCAGATTGGAATGTTGCTTTTCATTTTTGTAAAGAAAGAAAATATAACCGATTACTATATTTACTAGAAAATCTAAAAATCCCCTACAAAAAAGGCGAACTAACCTCTAATGAATATAGAATTTATGCCAAAATTAAGGATAGCTTAAAAATAAAAATATATCCTAAAGAGTGGTATCAGCTTGATACTTCAGAATTAAAAATAATTGTAAATGAATGCTCTTATTGGGATGGTTCAAAAGGGAAGCATAATTTATACTATACCTCAATAAAAGAGAATGCTGACTTTATTCAGTTCGCAGGAAGTGCTTCTGGATATAGAGCTACTTTATTCACAAGAACAAGGCCCTCTGCTAGTGGCTCTGGAAAACCTGTAATAGAATATAGAGTAAATTTTAATACTAACACGATGCCATCTCTTTATGCAACAAGAAATAAGACTGAAATAAAAGTCTATAATGCGGAAGGAGGTGAAGCCAAGTATTGTCCGTCAACTTCAACTGGGTTGTGGTTATGTAGAGAATTTAATCTTATAACCGTAACGGGCAATTCTTGAGTGTTAGGGAAGACTTTTTGCGGTTCATTAAGAGGATTATTATTTGCATTTCAATGGGCAGGAAGCACAGGATTAGTTGGTGCTGCATCTCAAGACCTTCTAGATAATACAACTAAAGCTAAGTACGAGTGGCATCTTGAGAATATGGGAATGAAAGAAGGGCAACATTATTGGTGGTCAGATAGAAAGACGAAACTAACTCTTGCTAACGGTTCAACAATTAGATTTAAAACCGTATCAAACTGGGAGAACTTCCGTTCAACAGAGTTTACGTGGATTGAATTAGAAGAAGCTTCGTTGATTGACGAGAAAACTTTTAAAGAACTTTCAGCTCGTCTTCGTGAAGCAACTAAGAGCGAATGGGTTAATCCTTATAGAGCAATGTTTCTTCATACAAACCCACAGGGTACAAGAGGATGGATTTACAGGATGTTTAGAAATCCCAAAACGAAAGTTGAGGGGTATCGTGCATTAACAGCTCCTACAACAGAAAATACATACCTACCTAAAACATACGTAGAAAACCTTATGAAGATGTATTCAGCAGAAGAAGTTGAAGAATTGATTATGGGGCTTGACGTAAATAGAGATAATACAGTAGCTTTCCCAGATTTCAGCTTAATTGAGAATGTACGAAGTTTACAGTACAACCCATCTCATCCGCTTATACTTACTTGCGACTTTAACTATAATCCAATGTGCTGGTATCTTATTCAGCAATATGATAACAAGTGGTTTATACTTAAGGAATTGATATTTGAGAATGTTACTACGCAGGATATGTGTAAGATGATTGAGCCTATTATAAAAGAACAATATGGTACTAAAGAACTAATTATAATGGGTGATGCCCATGGAGCTGATATGAAAACAAATGGTTCTGATTATCAGATTATGTCTATATATTTCGGAGATAAAGGTTATGATTTTGTAATTAAAGTATTAAAATCAAATCCATTTATCAAGGATAGATTAGCAGTTCTTAGAGGTATTATTAAAAACGCAGCAGGAGAAAGACGGTTATTTGTTGATGAAAGTTGTAAACGTTTATTATACAATTTTGATGAATGTAAAAATAACTTAGCAAATGGCGGACTTAAACTTCCAACCGATAACGAAATACAACAAGATGATAATAAGAGGTATTTAATTCACCCTATTGATGCGATAAGTTACCCAATGTATTTCTTGAATAAACAACAAAGTTTAGGCGGGGATGAAGATATTACATTATAGGGGTTAAAATTTATTTACTTTTATATTATAATACAGATATAACATAAGGAGAAATTATGTCTGACGAAACAATTACAGTGAAACAAGATTGGTATGATGTCTCAAAATACAAAGATGAAATATGCCAATTTGTAACCAAAAAGAAAGTTGACCTTGGTTCTGTTCTTTCGATTATGCAAGGAAATTATGTTAGATTGTATAGAACAGTTTACTCTGGTACAACCGAGTCTGATGTTGAAAGATTTCCTCACTCTGCTGAAATGTTTAAAGTTTACAAGGCGGCGAACATTGAAGCAAGTTTATCTGGATATTCAGCATTATTAGAAGTAGATGGGGAAGATGCACACAGCGTTTTACTTGCTCCAGAATTAAAGAAGGTTATGACTAAACAATTTAAGTCTATGTCATTGCTAGAAAAATTATCTGGTGATACACTAGATGACTGGATTTTAAAAGGTGAAGCCGTTGCATTCATTAAATTAAAAACCACGAACGAACAGTTTAGACAAAAACAAACCTTGTACGACAAAGAAACAGGACAAGATGTAGCTTCATTCAAATTAGTAGGGGATGTTCAATATAAAGATATTGATATAGAACGTATTGACCCACTTGACTTCTTTGTTGATGCATACGATTACGATAAAGACCCAGATGGATGTACAAAGATTGTTAGAAGCTGGATTTCAGCTGAAGAACTTTTAACATCTGATGCATACCCCCTTCTAACTAAAGAACAAAAAGATACGATTATTTCTAAAAACTCTAAGAACGGTCAAGGTTATCCTTATATTTATTCTGGAAGTTATACAGACGAGTCTCAGTCAAGAACTGACAAAGATAGAATTGAAGTATTAAACTTCTATGGTAATTACATTACAAGCGATAACAAAGTTCTCAAGAATATTAAAGCTACAATAGTTAGCGGTATGATTGCTAAAGCGGAATATAATCCCGTTACAACAAATAGAATTATTTACGCTCCATACAAAGTTGACAGAATGACTCACAGAAGTATTAGTCCGCTAGCTTGTGTAAAACCTGTAAACAGATTGATTAACCGTGCAACTGATATGTTCATTAAAAACTTAGAAGATGCAGCAGTGCCTTGGTTAATGTATGCTAAAGGAGCAATTAGTCCTCAAGACAGAAAAGGAATTAGAGACAGAAAAGAAATTGAATATCAATCAACATCTCAACCGCCTCAATTCTGGACACCTCCATTCACAGCAGGACAAGGACTTGATTTATTAAATCTTGTATTGCAGGAAAATAAAAACGTATTAGGTATCAATAATTATATTACTGGTGATGGTGGAGGAGCAGTTAGAACGGCTCGTGAAACAGCAGCTCTTCACCAAGCAGCAAACTCTAGAATGAGAGTTGAGACAGATGTATTCTCATATAGATTTATGTTACCATTATTTAATAGGTTCTATACATTTAATAGAGAACTTGCTCTATCATTAGAACAACCATTAAACGAAATTTATTCAGACCCAACCCTTAAGGTATCTATTAGTACTAACGCAAGTCGTGCTGATAAAGAAGGTGAATTACAACGTTTAATGCAAATGTTACAATTACCTATTGCACAAATGATATTCTCTAACTTAGCTCCAGACCAAGTTGTCTTAGCAGTTAGATACTTGATGGCTAAAGCTGATTTAACAGATGCTGATAATTTGTTAGAACTAGTTGATAGCCAAGGTAACACTCAGTCTCCAATGATGGGTAAAGATGGAAAACTTCTAGAAGCAACCCTTCCCTTAGAGGAAACCGAGCAACAACAAATACCGACGCAAGATATGAATATGTTAAATGAACAACAAGGAGAAATGTAGATGGAAAATCAAGAAGACAAAATTGTAGATGAAAACCTTAATCCTTCTGAAGAAGAGAAAGTTACTCCAGAAGAAACTCCTGCTCCAACTGAAGTAACTGACCCAGTGGAAGAGGAAGCAAAAGGTAAAGCTGAAACTAAAGACGAAACTAAGCCAGCAGATGAAGAACCTGTAGCTCCTTCAGCTGAAGAAGAAAAACCAGAGGAAGAACAACACCCAGAAGAACCAACTGAAGAGAAACCAACTGAAGAAAAACCAGAAGTTGAAGATAAGGCAGAAGAAGAAAAAAATATTCCAGAAGAAACGACAGCTCCAGAAGGAGCAATTGAGCAACTTGACCCAGTTCAAGAAGACCTTATGGCTCAACTTGAAGAACTTAAAACAGAAAAAGAAGAAAGAGAAGCTCTTGAGGCTTGTAACATTGAAGTAATGAAAGTTGAGAGAGAATTCCAAGATTGTTCTAATAAGATTGCTCAAGCTCTTAAAGACTCTTTTGCACAGAATGGTATTGACTCTTCTAAGACAATGGAAGAACTTAAAAAAGAAGACCCAGCAAAAGCGACATTGGCTATGCAATTCATAGCTCAAGCTCAAGAACTTAAAGCTCAATTAGAAAATGCAGCTGTTAAGGAAATCTCTAAACATCAAAACGAAGTAATTTATCGTGCCGCATCACGTGAATTTGAAAAGATGGGTTTAAATCTCGAACAAGCTAAAGAAGCCGTTAAGACATTTAAACGTATCGTAAATGAAATTGGCGTTACAGATTTAAAAGAAGACCTTCAAATGAAAGTTCAACTTGCAGCAGGTAGAGCTAAGATTGTTGTTCCAGAGGGAATGGTTACACCCGAGGTTAAGCCTACTAAGGCGGAAGGAGCCGCAGGCGACAACACTACAGAAGTAAAAGACTCTTCCCCAGAAATTGAAGGGGCAACTAAAGAAGTTAAAGAAGAAAAATCAAAAGAAGTACCCCCTACTCCAGTAGTAGAAAAGTCATCCGAACCAGTGGTTCAAAAACCAAAAGTAGAAGATTTCGAAGAAGGTGTAGGTGGTAAAGGTTCATCTGGTGCGGGTACAATGATAAATGAATTAAATGTACTTGAAGAATTAGCTAAATTACCTTATAAAGAAAGAGTTAAATTTTATAAAGAACACGAAGACTCAATTGCAAAAGCTTTATCTAAAAGAGGTTAAGAATGAATATTAAAAGATTTTTTAGAGCTTTTCATAAAGCAATGAAGGAAGAAATAGAAGAAGTTAAAACACTTAATATTACGAAAGAAGATGAAGAACAAGCTTCAAAAATTGCAAACCTAGCCGCAGATGCCATGATGATGTATGGCGTTCCTGTAGGGGGAGCTGGAAGAGCAATTATGAAGAAGGTAATTGCATACAGTTTACGTGATATTAAGGATGGAGTAAATGCTCCAGATAAGTTGATTATTAAACGTGTAATTAACGAATTAAAAGAAGAGTCTAAGGACGTGTAGTCCGAGGACGGACTAAGCTAAAGAAACAGAGTCTGCTTAAGGACGACAGGAGTCGCAGACGACGTGAATACCTAGCAAGTGGCTAGGGTGATATGTGACCAATTATGGCAGTAAGAGAAGTAATCTCGGTTTATTGGTGGTTCGGTCGAACATATTATAAGTTTAAAAACAAATAGAAAGGAAAACAAAATGGCTATCGATGAAAATTCACAAATTGCTAACGTAGGTGCTATCGGTAATGCTGGTGCACAACAGATGGAAGTTGCATACGCTGCTAAAATGGCTGCTGTATTAACTCAACCAATGGGAGATATGACAACTAAATTAGTTAACGAAGATTTTGCTGGTGATTTCTTTAAAATTGGTGACAGCGTTTCTATTACTAAACCAGATGTAAATTCTGTTAAATTTGAATTTGGTGAAATCAATACTGGTAAAATCTTAGCTGGTAATACAGCTGATGTAGGTACTAATGGTGCTGCAAAAGATGCTAGAATTAAAGGAACTTATGCTGCATTCACTAAAAACATCTTGACTATCGACAAGTATGCTAAATATGCTTTCGCAGTTTCTAGATTAACTAAAGCTGAAGAAAGATGGAATGAAGCATCTGGTAACTTAGCTCTTGAAGCACACAACCTAAGAACTGGTCACAACTTATTAACAGCTAATATGATTGTTAATGATACAACAGTTGGTAAAATTGGTACTCCAGAAAATCCAATCGAATTGGCTACAGCTGATGAATTGTTCACTAAAGTAATTATCCCAGCTAAAACTAAACTAAGAGTTGCTGGTGCAATTGCTTCAGATGGTCACATCACTTACGGTTCAAACCCTCAACAAGGTGTAAACGATAGAGCAACTGTATTCGTTCCAGATAATGCTTATAACCTATTGTTAACTTCTGAATACTTCACTAGAGCTAGAGGAACTGATTTAGCTGATAAGAGAGTTGAAGGAAAATCAATTGATAGAGTTTTAGGTATGGATTTAGAAATCGAAGCTTGCCTTGACCCTAACAACGCTGACTTAGAACACAAAGTGACTATTGCTGGAGCAGCAGCAGGTGTTATGGCTGTAGTTATCGGTACTAAAAACCTTGTAACTAGAGCTTCAAAAGTTCTTCCACCAGATACATTCGTATCTCACGATAGATATGCTGATGAATACCACGGTTTAGAAATCTACGGTGAAAAATTGGTTGAACCAAAAGCAGGTGTTGTTGCATTTATTAAATTACCTGCTTAAAATTCACATTGTTTCGTGATATAATATTTGTAAAGGGGGTTGGGTAAGTAACCCTTCCTCCTTTTTCTTTACTAACTTTAAAGGAGAAAACAAAATATGGCAGTATTAGTAAAAGACTTGTATAACAGATTAGCTGTAGCTACAGGTTTTCCACTTTACACTAACGAAACAGACACCCCAGACATTAACAGGTTTCTCTTAGAACAATTAAGTGAAGCCTTATTGAGCGTTATTGATGATTGTTATATTTGTAATAATGTTCTAGAGCGTACAGATACAATCACTACATCTAAGTTTAAAGATGAGTATGGTATCGATGGTATTATTAAAAACGTACAGCTTATTCAACCTAGCTCAAACAAAACACTTAGGTATAATCAATTGTTAAATACTTATGATGAAATTGAGCACAAGGTTTTAGAAAAAGATGAAGAGACAGATGAGCCAATTAAAATGAGCAATACTGGTATTCCTTCAGAGTACGTTATTAGAAAAGGATATCTTAAACTTTTACCGATGCCAGACCAAGAATATACTATTAAATTAACTCTTTCAACTACCGACCTTGTTTCAACTAACAATGATGAATATAGGGATAGAATTGAAAGTGTTGATGATAACATCCTAGCGAATAATAGATTTTGCGACCTTGTTTTACTAAAAGCCTGTGTATTAGTATTTACAAGACTTCAAAATGCTAACGCTGGTTATTACTCACAATTACTTGATGCAAGAATGAAAACCTTCCTAGAACACGACATTGGTTCAACAGAACTTATGAGAGGGTATAACAGACAAGCTGGACATTATAACTACGGAGGAGGATTACTAGACTAATGGCAAGAAGAAGAATAGATGCAAGTCAAGCTCTATTTACTGACTTTAGTAAAGGTTTATATCTACTCGATACACCGAGAGGGTATGGAGACCAACTTACTAGCCTAACTCTTACTGGAGGTAGGAATGTTTGGTCAGAAAAAGGAGCATTAGTACCTCAATACGGTTATGACGTTAAAGCCCTTATACCTAATAATGAAAAAGTTTTGTTAATATCAGATGATGACCAAAGTAGTTCATCTATCTTTATTGTAACTCAAGATATTGAAACAAATAAAGGTAACGTTTATTTATATACAGCCTCTCAAGGCTTGAGAAAATATAAGACTCAAATTCCATCAATAACAACTCCGATTATAACAGCGAGAACAGGAACAAACCTTATCTTGACTACAGCTGGAGTTAACTATGAATTTGGAGCATATTATCCAGAGTCGGCTGAAGTAGTATTAAACGATAACTTAGATATATCAACTTTTACTAACTATTACGAAATTACAATTCCAGACTTATCCAGAGATTATTATTGGAATGGGAAAGAAATTGCTATTAAATCTAGTGATAAAATTGTACCAAGTAAAGTGGTATCAATAAACAATTCTGGAATAAAAGAAAATGTCCCTATTACTTTTAATAAAATTGGCAACTATATAAATCAAAATATTCCAGTTGTTTTTGAGGTTGAGTTTACAATCGAGAAGTCTAATAAGTCAAGTATTGTCTTATTTAATACAAGTCAAGAATTCTACAGTGATGGTTATATTGGTTACAACTTAGGGGCTACAATTGAAACTTCTTATATTGAGTATAGATGCAGACCTTCTAATTATATAGAAAGAGATAACCCAGAGGATATTTTACGTTTCGACAGAAAGTACATAGAAGAAGGAGCGAAATACCTTTGTAAGATTTACTTAAACGATAAAAATGAAAAAGTAACAGTTGAACTATTTAAAAACGGAGAATTCTGTGACGTTTTAGATAGTAAGTTAGACTTTAAAATATTTAGAGATTACTATATAAAAAAATATTCAGAGGGGACTGTTAATTCAGCTATAGTTGTTAAAGCAAATTCTCAACCTATATCTTATATATTGCATCAAGGTTGTGTGCTTAGACTTGTAACTCAACAAGGAACACAGCATCAAACTTTGACAGGTAAAGTGTCTTTGCTTGAAAAAACATTAAACACTTTAACTTTTAAATACACTCCAGAACAACCTACTGAAAGTAATCCAGAAAAAGTTATTACTCCTAAAGTAATGGGCTTTTGTGCTAACAGATTATGTATTTCAGATGTAGGTGGTGTAATATATTACTCTGGTGTTGGGGTAGTTGATAATTTTAAAGAAAGCCTTGGAGCTGGATATTTTGGAGGTTTTAGTGATGATAACTCTGAATGCTTAGCTCTAGAGGATTATTATAATGGTGTTCTTATCACAAAACAAAATGGTCTATATTTCTTGGCGTTTGGTGCAGATAGTACTTCATCTGTAAACCAAAGTACAATCGGTATAACAATTAAAAAGATTGCTCAGATAGGTCAAGAATATGCGAAAGACCACGTTATTATTGATAAGAAGATTATAGCTTATGATAGTAACTCAGCTTCATTACTTGTTGCCGCGGCAGTAAACGTATTCGGTTCACTTGTAGCAGGGAAAACCCTTGTTACGGCTGAAGAATTAAACGCTCAAAGTTTTGGTATCCCAGAACAAAAAAGACAACTTGTGTATAACTCAGAAGCACAGGTTTTAATTCTTTACTATGGAGAACAACTTAAGAATGGTATAGTTTATGTACCAGCATCTAAAGCTATCTTCCCTAGAGAAATGGATTTAACTGTTGAAGATTATCAAGGATTTAATCAAGGTGTAATCGGTGTTAGTGAAGGTGGTAAATTATTTGAAGATTTTAAGAAAGGTACACTTATTGAAAACCTAACTTCTATTGCAACTTTTGAACCAATTGGGTTAAGAGATAATAGAATGATATGTGCTTCAGTTATGGAAATATCTGAATTAAATGGAATTGAATATGCTTTAACTACAACTAATACTCAAACATCGTTGCAATATATCTATCCAAGTTCTACAACAGCAAGGAATGGTAAAAACACTCCCCCTATGTTGTATTCTGATAAAATGGCTAACTTGTCTTTTGACTCTTTTTCAACCCAAAGAAAATGGGCTGATAAAACTTCAAATTGTACAAGGGTGTACGCTCCGATGTCTGGTCGATATGGGGTAAATTTATCTTTTGAATTTCCTAAAGCGGAAGCTTTTTGTTTAGCTGCAATACTTATAAACGATTTTAGCCAAGGAAGTTAAGCTTATGAAATATAGACAGATGAAAGAACAAGACTTATTCAAATTTGCTCAAGATATTAAAAGTTGTTATGACTCTTGTCATCTTGTTTTTGATGACCAAAATCCCTTAAAAGGTTTAAACATAGAAGGGTTGCTATTATTCCTTAAGGATTATATCGAAGCGGATGACTCAAGTATAACAGCTATTCTTGACGATGATGAAAAGTTTCTTTATGGTATTATAATTTTTGACAATATAAGAATGGGGGTCAAAAACTCCGCTCAAGTTCATATTGTTAATGACCGCTCTATATGGGGTCATAGAATTAAAGATATATATAAGCAAATAATTCACTGTTCTATTTTTGATATTTTGTATGCTGAAATTCCTACTATTGCAGTTGGTGCTATTGGAATGTGTCGCAGACTTGGATTTAAAAAGACTGGGTACATTCCTTCTATAGCTCCTTATACAAATTCAAAAGGCGAAGAAAAAGTGTACGATATGCAAATATGGAGCTTAGTTAAATAATGGAACTAGATAGAATTCAACTAGATGAAAATGGAGGTTTAATCCCGACTCTTAAAGGTGGAGTTCGAACTTTTCAAGATATAGCTGATACTTCTCAAAACAATATAAATGCTCTTCCAGATACGGGGGTTCAAGGATTTCTTAAAGGTACAGCTCAAGTACCTCAAGACTTTTTTAACGTAATAGCTCATCCAGTTAAAACAGCTCAAGAGAGCTATGAATATTATAAAGAAAATCCTAAAATGCTTTTACCTCTAAATCAAGTTTTCGATTATCAGAACCAAAAAGTTCAAGAACTTATTGAAGGAAATTATAATCCTTCTAAAGAGTTAGGTTCTTTGACTGGAGGAATGCTATCTGGATTAGCTTTAGGCGGTTTAGGTAATAAAGCTATGCCAGCAAAACCAGCCACTAATTTACCTATAAAAGGCAGTTTAGGGGGAGATGCCTTAACCGTCACTCCTGCAAAAAGAGGACTTGGATTTGAAACTTATCTTCTTTCTCAAGGGGGAGTACCTTTATCTGAAGCAAGACAAAACCTAGCTCGTGCAATAAGAAGAAATACAGAACTTGGGCAAAACAAACTTGGGTCATATAATACAATTAGAAGTAATATAAATATTTCTCCTAATTCAAATATACAAAACCAAGGGCGTTCAGCTTATGATACTGGGATGCACGAAGGAGCACATTATGCGTTAAAAAGATTAGAAGCTTTAGAAAATGCAGGATATGCAACGCCAGAAATATCAAGGCTACTATATGATTTAAAACAAAGTCAATCTAATAAATTAACTCCTCTAGCCGAAAATGAAGCAATATCAAGGGCTTTTGAGCAATTAAGAAATCCTAATATAAGATTTTCTCCGACAGAATTGGAAAGTCTTATGATTGACCCAGATGATATAACTAATGCTTATAAAGTTCTTCAGCCTTACTGGAGAAGTTATAGAGGAGGGATTTAATGAGATTTCATAGGAAGAAGATAACTTCCGATGCGGCTGGAAGAAAACACGGATGGAGAAGTGGTCTTGAAAAGAAAATGCAAGAAAGACTTCAAGAACTACAAATAGACGATAATTATGAAAGTAAAACTTTTGAATATATCGTACCAGAAACAAAACATAAATACACTCCAGACTTCCCTGTATCACCTCATATTGTAATTGAAACAAAGGGGTTATGGGAAGTTGATGATAGAATGAAAATGTTACGGCTTAAAGAACAATATCCAGAGGTCGAGTTTAGGATGTTTTTCCAAAACGCCCAGAAGAAAATTAAAAAAGGAAGTAAAACATCTTATGCGGATTATTGTGATAAGCACGGACTTAAATGGGCAGAAAAGAGCTTACCTCAAGAATGGATAGATGATATCATCTTAGATTTAAGAGGTGAGTACAAGCTCCACTAAAGTGGAGTACAAAATAGAATGAAATTATGCTATAATAAAACAGAAAGGAAAATTTAATATGGCATTTAAACGTTCAAAAAAGAAGCAAACCGACTATAACATAGGAGGTAAAGCTATCTCTGATACAGCTATTCCTCTGTATCAGAAAAACCTAACAAGGATGGATGACTACCTTAGTGACCCAACCGCTAGACAAGATACGTATATGAATAAATATTTTGGAGCAGATAGTGCCCTAAATAGCGACTTCTTACGTAATTATCAACGTGCTATGGGGGATGTAACAGGAAATAATTATTCTGCTACATCTGGAGGCTATAGTTCATCTGGGCAAAGAGCATATGATGATAACCAAAGATATTGGAATGATATGTTGAGTAGGTTACAAGGCAGTAATGTTGCTAACGCCTACAATATGGCTAATCAAGATTATCAAAATATGCTTGGAGCAAATAGCTCATATTATAATGCTTACCATCTAGGTAAAGCTTATTCTGATATTGACCAGTATAATGATATGGTTGATAAAGCTAATAAGAACTGGTATAGTGGTGTTATGAGTTCAGTAGGTAAGGGTTTAATGGCTATTCCTAACCCTTGGACTATGGGTATTGGAGCTGGTTTAACAGCAGCTGGTGATTTCACTAGCAATAATGCTGGGGAATTAGCTGACCAGATGGCAGGATTAGGAAATGACGCTCGTGGAGAGGGCGGTTCTTCTAATATATTAGGTGGAGCTTTCCAAAAAGGGGCAGAAGGTATTAGCACTCTTATCAATGATTGGAAGAGTGGGAATAAACAATATTTCCCTAAATGGGCTGGAGGAAAAGGAATACAAGCTAACAAGGTAAACACAGGTGGTTCTTTATTTTCTAGTAACGACCCTTGGTCTGCAAAGGTAGGAGGTTAAGCAAGATGGTTAATACAGCAGATATGAAAAGGTTAATTATTAAAATTGCTTCTGAAGAAGGAATTGACCCAGCTATTGCCTTAGCTATTGCCGAGCAAGAAAGTGGTTTTAATCCTAACGCTAGAAATAAATCTAGTAGAGAAGACTCAATGGGAATGTTTCAAATCAATACAAAAGCTCATCCAGATTATAAGGGAGGATTTAATCCCGAAGCAAATACACGATATGCAGTTAGAATGATTAAAAATCTTCTTCAAAAAACTAACGGAAATATCCCTCAAGCTATGGCAGCATATAATGGAGGTTGGGGAGGCAAAAACTCTACACAAGCTCAAAATTACGCTAAGCAAGCTTTTGGTAGAATTGGTAAATACGCATCTGTATCCAATAATACAAGTAAGATTGCAATGAACTATGACGATGCAGCTAATCCAACTTTAAAAGGTGGAGTAACTGGAATGGCAGCAAATCTAAATATTCCTAATCCAGAAAGACCTAATTATAAGGACTTATTCGCCAATGCAGTAACAGACCCAACAGGGTTAACAAATGCAAAAATAACGCCTAGAGAAGAAATGGCTCTAAGAAATATTGCAACACCAGTACAAGCTCCAGCTGATATAAGACCTATGGTTCAAGTAGGCACTAATGAAGATGGAACTCCCCAATTAGTAACTGCAAGTCAATATAATGATATGCTAAACCAACTTGATACAGAAAGAATACTTCAAGTCAATCAACAACTTCAAGCAAACCTTCCAGCTATGTCAAAAGCTGAAATTCAATTAGGTGGACAAAATGCTTACGATACAATGAAGGGTTTAAGAGATGAATACAATCAAGCTCTTGCTAATGACCCTCGTTGGGATTTAGTTCGTTTAACTCCAGAACAAGCTTTGGATGCAATGAATGTTATGAAAGCAAAACAAGGAGCTGGAACATTGGGAGATGTAAGTAGAGAAAAATATTATCAGATGATGAATTCTTTACAAAACTACCAAACACCAATAGATAATGCTTACGATTTAACAAATCAAGAATATCTTGCTCAACTAGCTAATATGAAACAATTCCAGACAGCAGCCTTAACATTGGCTCAAGGAAATCAGCAATTAGCTCAAGAATTGATGAAACAAGCTCAAGCTGGAAATGGTGATGTTATTAACGCTTTACAAAAAACACAAGAAGCAAGGATGAAACAAGAAGCTGATTATCAAAAACAAATTCAATCTGATTACGGAACTATGTTGAATACGCAAAGAACAGGACTGAATACATACTTTAATCAACTTCCGATAACTGAAGCAAATGCGGTTAATACGCAAAATCAGTTTAATTTAGGAAGATATGGAACTGATGCTGGCGTTTACGGAACTAATGTGACTACAGCTAAAGACTTAATTTTACCACAAGTTAAATCTGATGTAGAGGCAAACAGTCCAGTAGTTCAAGAGCAATTAAAACAAGGACAACAAAAGATTGGTATTGCTCAACAGAATGCTGATACAGCTAGAGCAGGTGCAGCAGGTAATATTATTGCTAATGGTATGTTTAACCCAGAAGGTTTTAGTGCAGCTACTCAAACAGTTCCATCAATTAGAAATATTCTAGGACAACCAACAGCTGACACAAGTAATAATTTATTTGGTCTTACACCTCAACAAGGTAATTCGCCCCATATGTTTAAATTTATGGATTTATTTAGAACGGATGATTAAGGAGTATAATTAAATGGATTTTTCACAATATGTTAATCTAGGGTTAACTCCAGAGAGCCAAGAATTTTATAGAAATCTTTCCGCAGGGGGCGTTCCTTCGGGAGCAGAAACAGGGGCAAATGCCCCTTTATCCCCCGAACAACAAAGAGCAGTCCTTGAACAATTACACACATCAAGACAACCTGCAACTCCTCCTAGCTGGCATACAGAAGGAAGAATTATCCCAACGAAGTCAAACTTCTGGCACGCTATACCTTACAATGCTGTAAGAAACGCTGGGGATATATCTACAGGGTTGGTTTACAGTGCTACTCATATTCCAGAACTAGCTGGAAAATTTGTAGATTTTCAAAAACGCAATTGGAAAAATACAGAACGAGAAGCAAAGATATTCAAAAAGATGGTTGAAGATGGGAATGCAGCCCTTGGGGATTATGCTCAATATTTAGGTAGAGTAGCTCAAACAAACCCAGTAAATGCTACGTTTAATAAAACGTTAGACATATTAGGTCAACCTTATAATCTTGATACAAATACAGCTGGTAGAATAGCTGGTGTGTACAAAGAAAAGGGATTTGCTGAAGGTACTAAAGCCGTAGGTCAGCAACTTAAAAATACGGCTAAGGCTATGGCTGAAAACCCATTAGATGTCGCTCTTGACTTCGCTCCTGCTATTAGTACTGGAGTCAAAGCTGTAAACAGAGCAATTGGTAAAACTGGAAAAGGTTTTTCAACTGCTAAAGGTGCAACAGCTGGACAAGTAGCAGAAGACATAATTAACACAACAACATCTGAAGTTGCACGTGATACTAATAAAATAATTGAACAAGCAAAAGACTTGGGTAAAAATAAAAATCTTAATGACTTAATCAAAAGAGCTGAAGAAACGGGTGACTGGGAAGGTGTTCCAGTAGCTCAAAGAGAAGCACTTAAAAAGTTTTCTGATGACTATAATGTTATTGCTCAAAAACACAGCCCTCAAACGGCAGTTGACCCAGAACATTTAACCGTAGCACAGAATATAGCTAGAAAGAAAAATATAACTTACAGACAAGCTGAAAAAGAAATTACAGCGTTGTACGACTCAATTCCTCAAGGGGTTGATAGAAATGTAGGTTTAAGAAATCTAGCCGAACAAGGTGATAAGCTAGCTAAACAAGTTATTGATGCTAAGCAGGGGTTCTATGAAGGAAGATTATTCCCGATTACTCACGCTATGGATGAAACAGCGGAAATTGATAAAACATTGAAGGCTGCATCTGGATTAGATGATACAAAAAGAATTTATTCTGGTAAGTTTTCTACTCGGGAGTTTGGTACTCAAGCCTATGCTGATATAGCTAAAGCTTTATCAAAACCAGACGAATATGTTGAAAGATTAAGTAAACAATATATTGGTAACAATATAGCAAAACAGCTTGAAGAAGGAATGTTAGCAGGAGAAAGTGTTTTAGCAAAAGATGCTAAGGAAGCTAAGTATGTTAGTAAAGAAGCTCTTCAATCTGGAGATATACTTAAAGCTTTAGACAATGCAAGTGATACAGCTATAAAAGTAGATGATATACCTATCAATAAACACGTTGTTAGAGAATTAAAACAACAGTTGAAGTCTTTTGGGCCTCCATTCGGTTATCAAATCTTAAATGACTTTTATAACTTAGGTAAAGGTCAAATGCTTGCATCTGGTACATATTTAGGTGCTAACGCAATTGGTGGTGGTATAACATCATTACTTGCATCTGGTACAAATATATTAGATGATGTAGCAAATGCTATTGCAACACAGGGAAGGCTTTCTAAAGAACTTGGAACGTATAGAAGAACAAGTCAACTTAGAAATATTAAAACTCCAGTCTTAAGAGAGCTAAACCAGTTTAACAAATATACAACTGGTGGTATAGCTGAATTTCTTGATAGAAAACTACAAAACTCTTTCTCTGAAATTGCAGCAAACAGAAAACTTAGACAAATGGGAGTTTTACCTCAAGATAGGTTAAAATATATTGAAGCAGCTGAAGCGGATAAATTAGCTGATATAATTAAAGATGTAAAGGCTACTTCATTATTAAACAACTCTAAAACGTTCTTCTTTAGACAAGTTATCGAACCATTGGTTATGTCTAATCCATTCTGGAGATGGGTTGATACAGCCGCAGCAAGTACGGTACATATGACGACTAAATATCCAGCTTTGGCTAACTGGGCTTTAAATCAAACCTTAGCCGAAATAGGGCTCGATGAAGAGATGCAGAACAGATTAAATCTGGGTGTTAAATCAGACAAACAAGGTGTGTCATACTACTTCGATGATAGAACTGGTCAAATAAAGGAAGCAACTATTGAATGGATACCTCAAATGAATACATTCAAATTGATTTTTAATCTAGAAGATAGTGTACTTCGCGACCCAACTACATCTGTAACACTTGCTAGGTTATGGAATGCTTCTCAAGGTAAGGATGCTTACGGTCGAGCTCTTAAACGAGCAGAAAAGAACCCTAACAGAAGACTTACTCATATCTATGATGGAGCTCAAAGATATACTTGGACAGACCACGGTTGGGAAAAACAAGAAGGAAGACTAGACGAACTAGCTTCAGCTTTTGCTAAAGAAACAATCGGTATTTTAAACCTAGCTAATAAAAACGTTCTTCCTACAGTTGGAACGGTGTTAGGTCGTAAATACTATCAACCATATGCCCAAAGTTTATTTGGAGATTTCCATAAAGATGAAATGACTAATAATATGATAATGGGTGGTGACCCACGTAAACCACGTGAACTCGCTGATGTAATGGGTTCATACTTAGGATTGTATAGTCTACCTTACATCCCTAGACTTCAAGAAGATAGACCATTATCTGTTAGAAAAGGAAGAAGTCTTTTGAGAGGTCAAAGATACGATTTATTAAGAAAACAAAGGGGGTACTAAATAGATGGCTAACAAAATAGATAGATTTACGCTCCCAAGATTAGACTGGTATGACAACCAAGGAATTGATACTGATACAGGAGAAATTATTGGTAGAATTTACAAAGACGTTTTAATTGAAAACTTTAACGCTATTGAAGCAAAGTTAATTGAAATGACTAAGTTAGATACCTTTGATGTGAACCTACCAGACTTGAGTACAATAGTTTATCCAGACGTAACACTTAATTCAGAAGAAGATAGTATTGTTAACTTACGCTCTCTTATGAATATTATGAATTGTAGAAAGTATCCGATTACTTGTGATTTCAATGGTACAAAATGTACAAAGATGGTATTTTACACGGAGGATAATAAAATTATTGAACGTCTTGATTATCAAGAAACTGGAGCAAGCGATAGTAAACCTTGGCTTTATTGTAACTTATCAAACGGTGACGTAATTGCAAGCTCTTCATCTACTACGCCTGCTGGCTCTATGTTTGTGGGATGTTATACCAACGGTTTAATTAAATGTAATGAGTCTGGATATTTAGTAGGGCGTAATGTTCTACAAGCATTATCTCAAATGAAATTCCAAAATATAGGGAATTTAACGGTCGATGGAAATAATGCTGGAAATCGTGAGCCTAAAAACTGGACTGATGGCGGTGATACCGTGGGTTGGTCAGATACAGAAAGACACAGCGGTTCATTTACTTTTACAAGATGCAAATATGGAAGGACAACAAGATAATGAGTTTTAATTTCTTTAATAATTCACACTTAGCTTTTGGTTCAAAACTTACAGCTGCATTTAAACAGTTGAATAAGTTAAAAAGCGAAGCCGAACTAAATCTTAAAAATGTTCTTTCTGTTCAAGATATATATAAAGAATATATATCCAGAAATTATCAAGTGCCTGTTCCAGCTGAGCTTGGTTCACCTTGCAGAGTAAATGAGGTATTTCAAATTGTAGATGCTCCATTTATAGTTAAAAGACTAGAATATGTTGAAGGAGTGTTATACGTTGATGTATTAACTTTCAATAATACAACTTTGAGAATTACTTGTGCTTCTGGACAGACAGACTTAAGAGAAGGTTCAGCTTATTATGAGCAATCTATATCAAACTTAACTACAGGTCGAGAAATTAAATTTGTAAGTAAATCTAAAGTTGAAACAGGAGCTAAATTATTTGATTTTAGGATAGATAGTGATGGATATATTTGTCTAGAAAATATATCTGAATATATCCAATCCGTAGATTACAATAACTACTCTAGCTTAAGTAAAGGAGCTAATGTTTCTCTTCCTTATACAGCAACAGATTATGAATGCGTTGTAGTCGTAGGAACTGATAATACAGCTAAAATAAAGTTAAATGATACAACTATTTTAGGTTATTGGAACGCTTTTAATTGTAAAAGATTTGTAATTGTTTATATGAAAGCTGGAGATAAGCTAACAGGAAATGCTTCATTAGCATTTAAAGTAAAATACAATGTCAAGTAAGGAGAAAGCAGAATGAAAGATTTTAAAGGATTAGTTAAAATATCTGATGTGCAAAATGCTTTTGATGAAATTGTGGGTAATATCAATAATATGGTAGATACCTATAATGCTTCTGCTAAAGTACTAGATATTGATTATACTAAGGGTTCAGCAGAACTTGGAGCTAGTGGATATACCTTGTCTGTAGGTGGATTAAAACGTATCATTCAAACTTACCAAGGATGTTCAGTTGGATGTAAACCATTCAAGATTGATGCTAACCATTGCAAAGTTACAGCTGGTTTCGTATTTGCTAATAATACAGTTTATCGAGCTGATGAGCAAGATATGACTGGTAGTGGGAGTATTTTATATTTCGATATAGATAATAAAAGATATTCCTTTGGAGCTGGAGCTACAACTTCAGTACAAAATGTAACCATTCCAAAAATTACCAATAGTACATCTTGGGGTAACATATGGGCAACTTCGGACAGTTCCGTTGCTTGGCAAGTTCCTAGTATGATACCATCTGGAACAGCTGGTGTTTATAAGGGATGGACTGCCTCAGCAAAACTAGAAGGATATGGAAAGCAATGGCAATGGGTTTGGAATTTCCCATCTGCCTCTTCTGGACACGTTAAATTTGGTGTAATTGATGCTTTTGGCGTTGAACCATTTTCTATGGGCGTATTAAGTGGAAGTTATTCTGGATTTAAAACATCTAGAGATAGCAACAATAATCTATGGTGTGAGTTCGATTTTGCAAATGCAAATGGAATAAGGATATATGGGATATTTAACAAACGTAGTGCGTATGTAGAACCATTTTATTCTTTCTTTGGAATGCAGTTATCTAATGTTAAAACAACAATCATAACTGGAGGAGATGCTGATGCAGGTAGATTAGTTAAGATATGTGATTTGAACTGGAATAGAGACACTAAACAACTTACAACGATAAATAGGGTTATGTCTGAAAGTTCAAATAGAAGTATAACTATCCAAGCTAAAGGATTACCTTTTAAATCTAATAATGGATTTACTGGGGGAGGTGCTTTCTGCTGGGCAACGGATGGAGAATATGATGGAGAAGTAAAATTGTTTGGTAATCAAATATCTTATATGCAAAATAGAGGAGGGAGTAGCTTACGATACTTTACCATTCCAACATATTTATATATTCCAAAAGGCGTTGCAAACCCATTAACGGGAAAGTTAATGAATACCTATACAGCAAAGTATAAGGATTAAAAATGAATTAGATTTATGGTATAATATATTAAAAGAGGGGTTAACTCCCCTCTTGGATACCATAGTAAGATAAGGAGAAAATATATGCCTTACATTGATGCAACTTGTATAAGAGGACAAAATAATCCTTTTACGGCTTCAATAGAAATAAACGATAACGCAAGTGATTTTAGTCCTCTTGACTTAAATAACTATGCTATTCGTTTCCAAGTTCTTGGGTCACCTACAGCTGATGCAAAAGTGCTAATTGAAAAGACTATAACACAGAACACAGATATAGAGGAACTTGGTCAAATAGATGACCCGAACAATGGAGGGTTTACCTTTGTTATATCTAAAGCTGATACAAACTTACTTGGATTAGGTAAATTTCCAATCAAATTAGATTTACTTGATGCAACTTCGTTAGCTCTTATTTATAGTTTGACTACAGGTGATGAGAATAACGAGTTTAATGCAATAAGAGTAGTACAAGTATAGAGGAGGATTTAGATGGTCGATTTCAAATTTTACCTCAATAGACAAGGCGTACGTGGTCAAAGAGGCGAAAAAGGTGATACAGGGTTTAGTCCAATTATTACCGAAAAAACAAATACAAAAGAAGAATATGTTCTTCATATTCAAAACGAAACGAATGATACATCTTTTGATACTCCTAACTTAAAAGAGGGGTTTATACCAGAAGATATGGGTGGAACGTATGTTCGACTTAACAGAGAAACAGGCAATCAATATTACGGAAATATTGATGAGGCTACAGAAGAAGTAGCTGGAGTTGTAAAGTTAACTAAAGAGGCTGAAGTTCTTAACCCTACCAGCGAGGTATCTGTTTTAACGGCTCAAGAAGCAAAAGATAACTATGCAACATTAGAAAGTTTAAATACAGCAAATACAAGTATTACAAATCTTCAAGCTAGCAAACAAAATAAACTTGTTGCAGGGGATAACGTAACTCTTACCAACCAAGCTGATGGTACAACAAAAATTGATGTAACGTCTTATGGTGGCGGGGATGTATCATCGGCTGGGAACAATAAGTTCACTGGAGATAATACTTTTACAGGAAAAGTTAATATTGCTGGTGGAGCATTAACAGTTGACGGAGTTGCAAACCTTAACCAGACTACAGCACAATACCTCAATGCTGTAAATATAACAAGTACTGGTGAGGTAAAGGCAGTATCAATTAAAGCGAATGGTTTATGTTCTGATGATATTCAGACTACTGAAAATAAGAAATATCTTACTGAACTAGATGTGGATAATCAAACTATCCAAGTTGTCGAGGGTAAACTTCACGCCAATTTAGATGAGTTGGGTAATGAAGTAAACGACTTAAGTGGTCGTGTTACAGCTAATGAAGCTGATATATCAACGATGAAAACGTCGCTTAGTATGAAACAAACCAAGTTGACAGCTGGTGTTAATGTTACTTTAACTGACTTAACCGACGGAACAGTTCGTATTGACTCAACTGGTGGAGGTGGAACAGGTGATGTACCTATTGCGACAACCACAACCGCTGGTAAGGTTAAACCAGATGGAACTACAATTACTATCACGGATGATGGTACGATTAGTGCCGTTGGAGGAGGAAGTGCTCCAACCAATATGGTTACTATTGATACAAAACAGGAGATTAGCGGTCAAAAAACCTTTACATATTTAGGTTCTTCTTTTGATGGTAACATATACCCTAGTTTAAAAATTAACGAGCTAACTATCGGACAAACAGGAGCTACAACCCCCGCATCAGCGTTTCAATCATCTTCTGATTTAGCTTTTTACGTAGATAACTTTCCTAAAGCTCTAGTAATGGGAGCAAATGAGACCTCGGATACATTTAGCTTAGCAACTCTTACTAACAATTTAACAATAGGTAGTGATGGTAAAATTGTTTTAAGTGCAGGAACTCAAGGAACGTTAACAATTGATGGGGGTGTAAAGTTTAAAGATTATTACCAAAAAGAATATAACTTATTAAATGCTACTCCAACTGTAATCGATGGGGGAGATAGTACTTCTGTATAATAGAATTAACCGAAGAACAAATAATATTATTTATGATAATCTATGGATTACTAGGGACAGTATTATTCCGTATATTCGTATAAAATTCTGAAATACAAAATGCCTGTTGTTTTTATAAAAATATTTAAGAGGGGTTAAAAATCCCTCTTTTTTATACTATAATAAAGGTATATAACATATTAAATAACACATAACAAACAAAGGAGGATTTTGTTTATGTTTATAGCGAAGCAAGGCGAACTAATTGTCCTAGCAGATACAACAAAAGAAAATCTTGAAAAAAGAACAATTATGATGCCTAATATTACTATTGAAGAAACCGATGTTGATTATCAATTAGTTAGTGGAGAATACGTTACTTCAGAAGTAGCTATGCAAAAAGAGAAAGAAAGAGTTGCCATGCTTAAAATGACTCCTAGAGATTTTCTTTTAGCTTGTACACAAAAGTTAGGTATTGAATGGACTGAATTAAAAGAATTGATGGACACAAACGCTCAAGTAGCTATTGAATTGCAATTCTGTAACCACGTATATAGAGGTAATCCGTTACTTGACCAACTAGCAGGACAGTTTGGGGTTACCTCAGAACAATTAGATAATTTATTCAAAACAGCGAATGGAGAGAAGGGGGTTAAGTAGGATGACAAAAATACAATTAAGAAGAGATACGGCAACTAACTGGTCAACTAATAACCCAACCCCTTCAGCTGGAGAACCTTGCTTTGAAACTGATACAGGAAAGCTTAAAATCGGTGACGGTATTACAGCTTACAATAGTTTACCATATCAAGGAGGAACTGGGGATGTATCATCGGCTGGGAACAATAACTTCACTGGCACGAATATTTTTAAGGGAATAAGCTTGAATGTAGGAGATGACAACGGGTATGCTAATGTAGCAAGTCTTAGTGGAGAGACTTACATAGTCGGAGACCAAGAGGACACAACTATTTACAAGCCTTTAGAGCTCGGAGCATCATTTAATAATACCGTTTTAAAAAGTAATGTAAAAGTTTTAGAATATGATAGTGCATCTGTAACCAAGAAAGCTTATAGCATTATGACTAAAAGTACTAAAAACAATGAGTATATGGGTCATATGGCTATGCCATCTGATAAATATATTGATTTAGAATTAGGGGCATCTGGCACGACTTATACCGCCCCTGCGGATGGATATTATAGATTAACAATGAAACAATCAACCGCTGAACAATATGCTTATTTGGCTTCATATACTACTGACAATGAACCAATTTTATCTACTACGTCAAAAACAGCTACTGGTACTGACTCTTTAAGTACTTGGATAGCAGTTCATAAGGGGCAGTCAGTCAAAGCAGTTTACAATGCTCCAGATAAAAGAGTATTTAGATTTATTTATGCTATCGGTTCAGAGCCATCTACCTAATGACTTTTAAACTAATATTTCAATGAACTAATAGAATAAAGTTAAAATTCAAATAATATAAAGGAGAAAAATAATTATGAAAAAACAAGAACAACCATCTGAATTCGCTAAAGGAGTTAGTGTAAGAGTACAAGAAACAAAATTTGGTGATATTATTAAACTAGGAGTTAATGTAGAACAATTTCTGGAAAACGAACCAAACGAAGCTGGCTTTATTAACATTGAAATCAAAAAATCAAAAGCTGGTAAAATGTATGCAGTGCTCTCTAAACCTTTAGATAAATAAATCGTGCTTTGCACGATACCGCCCTTAATAGGGCTTAACAGAAAACCAGTTGTTATCGGCTCTTCCAGCTTTAAATGAACCGTTATATTTTTCATATTATAAAAGTCTTAAAGGAGGCATCAAAAAATGATTAGTATAACAACTTTACTCTGTACAATAAACACTATTATTCTGGTTGTCTTTGGGTGCCTTTACCTAAAGAAAAACTATATAGTTATGACATCTGAAGAATATCAAACTATAGCTCAATTCGTTGAAGAACACTCAGAAGAAGCCGAAGCAACTGAAGAAAAGGCAGGAGGAGTCGGCTTTCAAATTTACGGCGAAGAAGTAGCAGAAGTGGAGAAAAAAGATGGCTAGATACGTATTCCATTTTTGTAGAAATAAAGAATGTAGAAATGGTTGGCTTGATATAGATAGAACAAATGCCAAAACTATTCCACCTTCTTGGAAGTACTGTAGAGAATGTGCAGAAAAATTTGGAATAGATTTTGACAAACAAAAACCTTCTGATGCAAAGACTGAAAAGCAGTTAAACGCGGAGAAGAAGAATGCAGAAAACCTAAAACCTACAAGAAAGAAATCTTAAATTTGAAGGGTTTATATATACCCCTTATAGATTTATCCTAGATTTTACTAACCCCTCTTAAAAAGGATTTATAATAGGAAGGAATAAATAAATGATTTTATACGCACTAAAAGACTTAGCGACTGATTACTATGTTACAAGAGCTGATAGTTTTGACGAATTGAATGAATACACTAAATTATTTAGTTCTAAATCTAAAGCTGAAAGATGTCTTAAATTCAACTATGAAGGATTAGGTTATTTAAACAACTTAATGGTTTCATTGGTATATTCTATTCTCGAAAAGAAATACGGGGTGTGTAGAGGAGCGTTAGAAGTCTCTCATAAAGAATTTGTTAATGTTGCAGATGATATAAAGTTAAAAGTTGTAAAGGTACAACTAAATGAAAAGCGAAACAAAAAAGAAGAATAAATACATTCCTAGACAGAAATTGACTAAAACTCAATTAAATAATGTTAGGAAGGAAATACAAACTATCTGTAAGGAAATAGGCTGGATACAGTTTTCTACCTTTGAAGAATTAGCAGATATGCTTTGTCTTCCTAACGGTGATTATATTCAACTAGCAGTAAATGAACTTCGGAAGAGAGAAGAGATTTTACTGCAAGTTTGGTTGAGGGATATGTTTATAAGTCCTATACCTAACACTTGGTTTTATACACGTTTTGTTGAAGAAGATATAGAAGGATAGATAAAGATGGATTACGAAATAAATAAATGTAGAAAAGATTTATATTTACCAATATTGAAGTATTGGATACACGATACCTTTGGTACAAACTTAACGGAGTCGATGATTTACAATTTAATTCTTCAGTATGGTTATCTTACTTGGACTAGCGATTATATTGCAGATTGTGTTTACTGTACAGGAAAGACTGTCAAGCTTGCTGTAAAGAAATTATGCGAGCTTGGAATTGTCAAAAAGATACTTGTACCCTATGGAACTAAAAAGAAGTGGATTTTAATAGCTCTATATACTGAAGAAAGAAGAAGAACTGACGAAGAGATTAAACAACTAATTATTGGAGGATGCAGAACGTTTAGGATATTTCAAAAGAAAAAGGAGGCTATGGATTTAGATAGTTGGATAGAAAAAGAAATTATCCCAAAACGTTGTTTCTAGGTGGAGAACATTTTGTTACTGGTAAGTGGAAAAAATGTTACTGGTAAGTGGAAAAAATGTTACCTTAATAATAATAAAGTATATCAAACATTTACTCACTTTTATTGATAAATTATATAATTAAAGTATAAAAGTTCGTACTCATAAGCTGAAGCTTATTCGTTATTAAGTATATACAATATCTTAGATATGTGATTTATTTTCTTTTAAGAGTTATACACGTTTTGTATAGTTAATATATAAGATAGAATAAATAAAGTGATATAATAACTGAAAAGAGTTTTACACGTTTTTTATAAGAAAGTAAATAAAGTACTTGATATAAGATGTGTTTAATACAAAAGAAAGAAAATTCCGCTAAAGAAAGAAAGGATGTCTAGTTCCATAGGATTATATGTACTAATTCTATAGAATTATATGTTATTCGTATAATTAACCTTTTAACTTAATTTGTTAGATATACCTCTCGTGTTTCAGTATATAAACCCCATTTAAGAGGGCGAAATG
>ERZ1034739.75-NODE-75-length-36139-cov-77.700615_pt1 | contig 36139 bp, 27 predicted proteins | sample MGYA00520636_ERZ1034739 | MGnify/ENA primary metagenome ERZ1034739 (study PRJEB33766, sample SAMN09781703) | gut metagenome | biome: gut microbiome | host: Homo sapiens | place: Madagascar | study: EMG produced TPA metagenomics assembly of the PRJNA485056 data set... | reverse complement strand
GGCTTGCCAGGCTTACGCAAGCCTTTTTCTTTGATCTAAAGTGCTAAACTCGGGAGAGCGAAGTTTTGAGGCGATTGGAAAATCTGGGCACCTGCATTATATATTAGGAACAAGCACATCGATCTGTTTCCGAACGAGCGCGGTCGAGAAAATGGCGATTTTGAGGTCAAAAAGGCTGTGGATATGTTTCCGAGAACGAACGGGCTGATTTTTTGTGGATTGGCCGATTATTTGACATCCATTTGGAGCAATCGAGCCATGTGGAGACCCTACCCCAGCTAGCTACAAAGTCTGAAAAAGCTTGAAGTAAGGATTTTTTCAAGCAAAAGTTTAGTGTTATCTACCGAGGGCATTTCGTCTTTATTTTAAATTTCGTTTTAAGAAATGGCTAGCGTGTGACTTGCTATAGGTTTTAAAGAACGCACCAAGAAATACTGATTTAGAGTTTAGAGGCGGATAGGGCTTGGGGACAGCACGCTCGGAAAAGTTCATGGTCTTAATGTAGTTAAAAAGTCTTCAAGCCATAACCGCCAGAGATTTATGCCAAAACACCAAAACTAGACGAGGTGTTTTGGCAATTATATCCCTTAGGTTTTAAGTAAAAACTTTATGGCCTTGCGTCTTGGGTTGACCAAGCGAACTTTAGCCTAGTCTTAACCTTTTTCTCTATGTCTTGTTTAATTTTTTTAAGCTTTTAAAAACACAAAACTTTTAAATCATAAAGTACCTTTATAAAAAGCATAACCAAGACAATTATGATCACAGGTCTAACGAGGCAACTACCTTTGTGGATAAGTAAAGAAGCGCCGACATAATGACCTAGGATACTAAACACGGCCCCAGTGATGGCTAAAGGATAACAGATTTGGTCTTGGACAATAAATACTAGTAAGGCCGTAACGTTAGAAGTTAGGTTGGCAATCTTGGTATTACCGGCTGCGTGTTTGGCATCCATGTTAAGGTACATAGTCATAGCAATGATCAAAAATGTACCGGTGCCGGGACCATAAAAGCCATCGTAGAAACCAATGCAAAACACGATTATTACGAGTTTGGTCATCCACCAACGGTCTTTATTCACCATCAAGTTGACTGTTTTGACTGCTGGCTTGTTAAACATGAATAAAGCAATAAACGGCAAAATTCCAATTAATACGTATTTGAGAATATTAGGTGGCACTAAAAGGACAGTCTGACTACCGATAAAAGAGCCTAGAATGGTAATCAAAATAATTGGGATGAATAAGCCGGTATCACAAAAACCTCTCTTATAGTACCGGTAAGTAGAAACAGCGGTACCAATACTACTACTAAATTTATTGGAGGCAACGGCTGCGTGAGGGGGGAGACCTACCATAAGGTAAGCTGGTAGGGTGATAATACCTCCACCTCCACCGATGGCATCAACGCATGAACCCGTAAATACTAAAATGGCGAGTACTAGGTACATCCAAAGAGATACATCTTCCATGTGATTATTCCTAAATATTTTTATAAACTTTAACCATATGTATGGTGATTGTTTAGTTGGTTTGGGATGTGTTAGCAGGTAAAGCTAGGCGTTTAAGTATTTAGGACTTACGCAGGCTATTATTTTAAATAAAAACGCCTTCTATAGGTTAATAGAAAGCGTTTCTAGCTAACAAAGGATCGTATTAGAGATCTTTGTTGTTATATAGATTGTAGTCAATCGCCTTTTCACGATGAGCCACAATAGTGGTACATACTGCATCGCCAGTTATATTAACGGCAGTACGCATCATATCAAGAATACGGTCAATCCCCATGATGATAGCAATGCCTTCGATTGGAAGATTAACTGACGCTAAAATCATGGTCAAGGTAACAAGACCAACACTTGGTACCCCAGCGGTCCCGATGGAAGCTATGGTAGCTGTGACAATTACAGTCCCATAATCCGCAATAGACAAATCAATGTTAAAAGCTTGAGCGATAAATACTACGGCTACACCTTGCATAATTGAGGTCCCATCCATATTGATGGTTGCCCCCAAAGGAATGGTAAACGCTGAGATTTTTTTAGAAACCCCAAGTTTACGCCCGAGAGTATCAATACTCATTGGGATGGTAGCATTTGAGGTGGCGGTTGAAAACGCAAACGCCATTACCGGCCAGAATTTTTTGAGGAACAACAATGGATTTAGTCTAGTGAAGATGATAAGCAGCAACATGTAGCCTAAGAAACATTGGATAAAGAGAGCTCCGCTGACGCTAAAGACGTATTTAAGTAGCGGGATAAAAGCCGAGATCCCGAGGTTAGCAAAGGTTTTTGCGACCAAGCAAAAGACCCCAATAGGAGCAAGTTTCATGACCATCATAGTCATATCCATCATTAAACCATTGCCTTGGGAAAATAATGATCCCAAAGTGTCGTAAGAGTTACGCATTTGGGCCATCAAAATCCCAACGATTAGGGCAAAGAGAATGATAGGTAGCATGTCACCACTAGCCATTGAGCCGATAGGGTTCTTTGGAATCATGTTAAGAATGGTGTCGGCAAGCTTTACGTCTTTGGCGGTGGTAGGACCTGAAGTAGTCGATATTAAGCTTTGGTCAAGACCAATCCCTGGGTTGATTAAGTTCGCAATACAAAGGGCGATGATAATGGCCATAGCGGTGGTAAATAAATAAAAGCAGATGGTTTTAATACCAACGGTGCCTAGAGTTTTGCTGTCACCGATAGACATGGTGCCACAGACAATGGAGCAAAAAACTAAAGGTACAACTAACATTTGCATAAGGCGAATAAACCCATTGCCTACGACATAAAAAATGCCGTCAACTAAGATGTTGTTACGCAAATAAGCCATAGATGGGTCCTGCATGAAATTTTGAATGAGGATCCCGGTAAAAGCGCCTAAAAAAAGCGCTAAAAAGATTTTTGTTGTAAGTGATAGTGGTTGGGAATTAGCTGACATGATTTGGCTCCGTTATTACCCCAATAAAGTTTTTTTAAGTTCATCTCGCCATGAAGCTAATGGAGCAAGGTGGGATAAACGCATCATCATGTTATCGAGAATTATTTTACTACCAGCATCAGAAGTGGCGTGTAGTTTAGAAAGATCGGCCCCGGTTAAAGTGATAATTTCTTTAACTAAATCGTAACGAGAACAAGCTCCACCGGTGGCTACAGTATGAAATACGCCATAGTGGTTGGAGAATAAAATGTTTTTAAGAATATCGATAATTTGTTTGGTACTAGTAGGTACGGCTTTTTCTAAAGTGGAAGCAAAAATTTCGTGGCCACATTTAATTTCATTTAAGATGTGGCTGACATAGCCGTAATCTTGATCATAGACCCAAGAAGAACGCAGGATAACAAATCTAGTCATGAAATTTTGGATTAATCGTTCACCGTTTAACTTTGATTTACCATAAACGGTATTGCTCATTGGGGTATCAAATTCGTTATAAACACCTTCAGGTTGGGCATTAAATACATCGTCAGTTGAGAAATGAATAAGTCTAGCGTTGGTACGTTGAGCTTGAATCGCTAGGTTGCCAGCACCAATGGTGTTTACTCGATAAGCTTCATCGGGTTCTTCATTACAGATGGTGTAATCGCTTAATGCGGCACAATTAATAATAAGTTGTGGCTGATAGAGATTAACAAAATGTTCAACTTCATTTTCATTTGAGATGTCGCATTCTGCTTTATCGGTTGTATAAAGTTCAAAAACTTCATTATTGGTACTTTGGTCCTTTAATTCCTCAAGCATGGGAATGATTTTTTGGGCCAATTGGCCCTTATCACCAGTAAGCCAAATAGTTTTCATAAAATCTGTCCTTATAGTTTTACGCTCATCGATAAAATAACAAAAATGTTTTTTAAAATAAAACGAAAGGAGTTTTTTTTAAAACAGGGAATAACTTTTTTTGTTTGTTGTGTAACACAAGCCATGTTTTATGAAACCAAAAGGGACCAACGCCTATTGGAGTTGTTCCCTTCTTAAAATTAAAGTTTAGGAGCTCTTTATTAGATATTGTTAGTTACGATGTCGCGGTTAAACACCTTTTCGCAATACTTGCACTTAAGCTGAATCTGACCGTTGTTATTCACAATCTTAAAGTTAGTCACAGCAGCTGGTTCAAAGTGGGTAATGCAGTTTGAGTTAGGGCAAGAAAAAATACCGGTAACTCTTTCTGGAAGACCAACTTGTCTCTTCTTGACTACCTTAAAGTTTTCGATAATGTTTACCGTAGCTTTGGGCGCAAAGAGGGCTAACTGGTTAGCTTGTTCTTCAGTGATAGAAACATTTTCAACTTTAATAATGTCTTTATGCCCAAAAGCCTTTGATGGAAGGTTAAAACCTACGGTAATACGATCCTGAGTTTCAAGGAAATGGAATAACTTGAGAATGTTCAAACCTTGGCCAGCAGGGATGTGGTCGATAACGGTACCTTGACGAATGGCTTCTACCTGGAGTTGAGATTTTTCAGTCATGGTTATACCTCTTCATTCAATACAAGTGAAAGCAATGCTTGACGGGCATAAACACCGTTAGCAGCTTGCTGGAAGTAGTAAGCGTATGGAGTGCCGTCTACATCCAAAGTGATTTCGTCAATACGTGGGAGTGGATGCAAAACTTTAAGGTTTGGTTTTGCTTCAGCCAAAGTATCTGCAGAAAGCACAAATTTTGCTCTTAAATGACGGTATTCAGTTTCGTCAAAGCGTTCCTTTTGGACACGAGTCATGTAGAGGATATCTACTTTAGGTACGATTTCTTCGATGGTATTAGCTACGTGGAACTCAATGTTATGTTCACGATATTCATCGAGAATGTATTCAGGCATAGCCAATGATTCAGGAGATACGAGATAGATCTTGGCGTTATAGTGGCATAGAGCTTGTGACAAGGAATGCACGGTACGGCCATATTTTAAATCACCAACAAAGGCGATAGAAATATTGTCTAAACGGCCTTGAGTTTCATAAATGGTGAACAAGTCTAAAAGAGTCTGAGATGGATGTTGGTTTGATCCGTCGCCAGCGTTAATTACTGGAACTGGGGAAACATCAGCTGCTAAGCGAGCAGCGCCTTCTCTATAGTGACGCATAACTAAAGCATCAGTGTAGGAAGTAATAATGCGGATGGAATCTGCTAAAGTTTCGCCTTTCTTAGCGAGCGAAGTATTACTTGCATCGGAAAAGCCGATCACATTGCCACCGAGACGTTGAATGGCGGTTTCAAATGATAGACGGGTTCGAGTTGAAGCCTCAAAGAAGCAACTAGCAATTAGTTTATTGCTGAGAAGATCTGTTCTTGGGTGTTCCTTGAGTTTCTGCGCAGTGTGAACGATTAATTCCAATTCTTCTTTGCTAAGCTCAGAGATTGAAATAATGTTCTTATGGTATAGAGGATTTGCCATCATCTTGTTCCTAAGTAAATTAAGAATGACCGCTGTACGGCCACATGATAAGAGCAAAGCTAATGGATATTTGAGTTGTATCAGATTAGCGCTGCTATCTGAAAAGCATATTATAAGACCATATAGGAGTCTAAAAAAACAAAAAATGTACTTTTGCGCAAAAATAGGGGCAGATCTGGCCGTTTTTGCACACGCGTGTATGTAAAAATCAATTATGTTAGTAGGTTTAAATTTGAACAAAAAACAGACAAATTATAAAAAATTCAAAAAATTGCTTTACTTGCCTGTGTTTGTTGTTATAATACACCTACTTTCCTTTGCAGGGGCGTAGTTCTAATGGTAGAACAGCGGTCTCCAAAACCGACGGTTGTGAGTTCGAATCTTACCGCCCCTGCCATCTAAAACTTCTCCCCCTTAAATCCTTTTATTTTCCTCCTTTAAATATCTGATTTTAATTTTTGCTTTTAGTTTAATCTACTCTATTTGCTTTGTTTTTAAATAATTACTGGTGTGGTTTTTATTTCAAACGACGTAGGAGGCGACTATTTATGCCGGTATCAAAAGTCCACTCCGCATCAAAAATATGATGCATTAAAGCTGTTTTGCCATATTTGGAGAGTTTTATGGCATTAAAACGATTGCCTTGCTTTTTAAGCTCCATAATAGTATCGGCCGTTTCTTGTTTAATTCTTTGAGCGATAAAGTCGGAAATAACGACCATATCGGCATTTTTATAAAAGTTTGATTGCATGAGTTGCACAGCTTTAGTCATGCAAGGGTCAAAATCGGTTCCTCCTTTAAAGGACCGGCTTAAGAAAGCTACTAAATCGTCAAGCGTGTTGGCATTCGTAAGTTCAAAGGTTAATATCCCAGTAGAAAACATGATGACATAAGCGGCTCGGTTTTCTCGATAGGCAATTTGTAACAAAGCTAAACAAAGAGCCTTAGCCGCTTCTTCGGGGTAACCACTCATGGAACCTGAGGTATCAATAGCGACGATAAAAGGTCCTTTAGGTTCTATTAATTCGCCACTACGCGCGTGCATACTGTGCACTTCTCGGGGGGTTAAATCGATCCCGTTAAATTCGTAATTTAAGAGTTTATCTTCGGCAAACTTGCGGTAAAACTCAATTTCTGTTTCACATTCCCCAAGATACATGTATTCGGCTGGGAGCGTACGCATAAGATTGCTCCCAAGACGTAAGCCAGAGATGTTTTCAGGGGTATGTGAAATATTTTCAGGTTCTAGCCGAGTAAAAGTTTCTTCTTCTAAATGCTTAATTTTTTTAGTGGTGTTACTAGCGGCGCGTCCAAGTTCAGCCGCAATTTGCTGAAGCTCATGGTTACGCCCTAAGAACTGGGCATAATGTTTTAAGTGTCTTAGATCTTGTGGGATTAAACGTGAGCTTGATAAATCCCATAAGCGCCCGGGGCTACTTGGACGTAAGGTTTGTTCTACGATATTAGCGATTTTAAGGCGGCTTTTGAGGTCTCTTTCGATGCGTTCACGTTCGCTTTCCGCTAGGGTTAATTCCACATTTAAGAGATTATGACTTAAAGCTTCTTTCCATTTACGGAGAAACATTTTTTGTAATAGTTCGGCGGGGAGTTTGGCAGAGGTGTGCGCAAATTCTTGGGCTTCCTGAAAAAAATATGAAGTTTCAGGGATGCGACTAACGATGTTATTAAAGTTAGTTAAAAAGAAGTTTGGCTCTAACCGTTCAGTGTTGGCAAAAAATGTAGCTTCATCCCCAAGAGCTTTAGGGGCTTGCATTTGTTGAATATGTTCTTGGGTATTGGCCGCCATTACGGATAGATTTTTTTTGAAGAAGGATTTAAAGCTACCGCCTTCCGTTTGCAGTAGGGCGGCAGTTTCCGGAATGTCATTTAAGGAAGCAAAAATATCTTGCACGATGTCGGCGTCGTTAAAGGCAATTATTTTACCAACTTCATGAATGAGCATGGAGAACCATCCTTTCCGTTTCTGTTAATCAGCCAAGTGGCTAACACAGGTGGCAAGTTCGCTTAGTTTAGCTTCAAGCTCTTCTAGGCGATGGCGGGCATTTTGCGCGTTTTGGTCTAAAAGGCGCAAGCTTTCAGCGATCACTAGCTGAATTTCATCGTCTAAAAAGGCATGGTCGGCATTTTGGCGATAAGTACTGTGAATATGCACAATATCTTGGTCGATGTTTTCAAGCTTTTCTTGGAGCTCCGTTAAACGGTGTTCCCATTTGTTGTACTGCCAAGTAGGGATCCCACTCTTTTTAAGGAGGGTGAGCTGAATAAGTTTTCCATTTGAGCCTCGGGCAACCAAATTAGGGCTTGAGTCGGCTGCTAACGAAATTTCTACTAAAGGACCTTTGTTTAATCTGATATATACCGGTCCATCATGGCGGATCCACTTTTTTAACATTGAAGTTTCGATTTGGGCCCGTTCCGTTATCTCGTCAAGATTTTCAGGATTAAGGTGACATTCTTCTAAGAAGAAGATGTTTTGATTTCTTTGGTTCGGATCTAGATCGTTACGGGCAAAATCTATGGTGTATTTGTTGGCTAACTTAAATAAAGGGAAGCTTTTGGTGGTTAGATGAATCCCGATATCAGTTTGAATTTCACTAGCAATGCGATTAATAGTGGTAATAACTTGTTGAATGCGAGCATTCATGGCGTTTTGGCCAAAAAGTTTACCTGATGCGTAGCCTTCAATATTGTTGCGGATATGCGCTCTGGTGTGCAGATTTTGCCAAAGGCAATCTTTTAAGAGCAATAAATCCATCTTATTAATTTTGCTACGCCCGTTAAAGAAGGCACTAGCTCGGAGTAGGCGACAGGCTTTCTTCCAACGACGGTCAGAGATATACAGGGTTTTAGTGCCATCAAGGGTATTCATTTTCTGTTTAGTTTGGGCGTCGTTAGTGGCATTTGAACCATTTTCTGCTTGTTTTAAAGCTATGTCAGCAAATTTAGTTTTAAGTGAATACAAGTCATTAAAGACATCATCAGGTAATTCAACTTGATCTATGGCTTTTATCCATTGAGTATATTCAGTAGCGCTTATTTGAAGTTCTGGGCTAATTGGAGGTAATTCATTACTTCCTTTGAGCATGGTTTTAAAGTTGTCTTTGGAACTAATAGGGTCGAGCCACAGGCGAAGTAGCATACGGTCATAAAGGGCTTCAAGTCCACTATTAGCTTCAGGTAATTCATTCGAAGCGGTAATAAGCAAACGCATTGGAATGTCTTCTTCGCATTCCCCATTTCTAAATTTATGTTCGTTTATAACGGTTAAAAGCGTATTAAGAATCGCGGGACCAGATTTCCATATTTCATCGAGAAATACAATTTCAGCTTGTGGTAAATAGCCTTCGGTCAGACGGCGATAACGTCCTTCATCTTTAAGGGCAGAGATTGAAAGAGGACCAAAAACTTCTTCCGGAATTGAAAAACGAGTCATCAAGTATTCAAAGCTTTTGACTTCAGAAAAAGCAGCGCTAATACGGCGAGCAATCATACTTTTTGCAATCCCAGGGGCTCCAAGCATAAAAACACTTTCGCCAGAGAGAGCGGCTAAAAGGCACAATCTGATTGTGTCCTTTCGTTCTAAAAGGCCGTCATTTAATTTATTAATGAGGCTTTTAATCCGTGATTTTAGTTCGGTAGCGACCATATTGGTATTCTCGTTGCTCGTTGATAGGGCCATTGGTGGATGAGTATTGGGGGGTAAACTAATACTGTATATTGGACCAATGGGGCAATAATCTCTTTGAGGTAATTATATTACGATTGTAGGTAGTGGCAAATAATCGTTTAACCTAATCTTAATAATCACAAGGCTTTAGCTTAGTTCAGAAGGGGTGTGGTGAAAATTTCCGGTGAATTTTTTGGGGGGAAGTTTTACTTAAAAGCTACAACTACAACTTCAGTCATTGCCACCTCTACTAACCATAGCGCCCCCTAAAAGTTACTTTACTTTAAATAATCATTGCGGGGGAGAAGAACAAATGGCTTCCATAGTCTTAAATGACCTTTATGGCCTTAAACGACCTTGGGGCTTAATAGTAAGAAAATTTTTTCTTCTTTAAAAACAGTGGATTTTTTTTATCGCTTAAAGTCTTTAAGGACTTTAAAACAGAAGTACATTCAGGATAATTTGAACAGCCCCAAAAAATACCATTACGGCCATTTCTTTTAATGTAGTAACCATGACAATCCTCATGGCGACATAAAATTTCCGGAGGAATCAACCCTGGTGGAATCGGCATGTGTTCTTTTTTTAGGTTAAATTGCTTATAATTTATAAGCTCAGAAACAAAAAGCGAATTGCGCTTTATAATCGTAAAGATTGAGGTGTGGCGTCGCGCTCTAGTGAGGGCGACATAGAACAATCTACGTTCTTCTGCATACGGAAAATCTTCCGGACTTGGTTCTACCAAACCTAAAAGATCGTCATCGGTAATTTGAGACGGAAAACCGAGCAATTCATCAGTTGCTCTTACTAAAATGACGTAATCAGCTTCAAGCCCCTTAGAGCTATGGACGGTCATAAAAGTACAAAATGGAGCTAAGGCGGAATCTTGGAAGATGTATTCCGCGTAGGTGATATCGCTTTTGTAACGCCCTAACAATAAAATAGAAATGTTTTGGCCTTGATTGCTATTTATGAGTTCTTGCGCTCTAAATTTAATGGCGTACTTAAGTTCCAGTTCGTTTTCTTGTTCATAGATGGCAATAGGTCGTTCTTTAGTTTCGTGCACAGAGTAGACTTTTTTGCGTAATTGACGTGGGTTTTTGGCCACAAAATTTGAGGCAATATCACACAGCCCTTGACTACATCTAAAGGTACATTCGAGTTTTAAGGTGTCATGAACGCCAAAGTATTTTTTAAACTCCGTCATCACCGAAAGTTCTGATCCCGAAAAACGGTTGATACTTTGCCAATCGTCGCCGACTGCAAAAATACGGGCACCACAATATTTGACTAGGTTTTGGATAAGACGAGCTCGAGCTCCACTAAAATCTTGGCATTCATCGATGAGAATGTGGGATAGAGGTAAAGTCCACTGATGTTCTTCAATGAGGCGTGAGGCTTCATTTAGCATGTCTTCATAATCTATAGCTTGACCTAGATAGTTGCGCCAAGCGGTTGAAGCTTGCTTAAAGACGAGGAAAAACAGGCGCTCGCGGATGCTATATTTAGTTGTTTTTGGGGTAAAGAGCAGTTGCTGCAAGTACTCCTGATCTTTAAGTGAGTTTTTAGAGTGCGTTAAAAAGGCTTTAAGCAAGCTTGCTAAGCGCCAAAACTTTGGTTTTTTACCTAGCTCCAAAGCTCGGGCGTTGATGGCGGCTAGTGGCTTAAGATATTGTACCTCGGTGGCAAAGCCGATTTTGCTGTAGTGATTTCTAATTATCTTTAATAACTTCAGATAGCCCGAGCCTTGAAATAATTCCAAATACGAAACCGTTCCTGCAAGGTGATAGCCTCTTTCAGCGTTAGTTGGTTTTTCTTTTTCCGGGTGTAAGATGATTTCTACATGGCCGGCTAAAGAGAGATAGCGATTTTGGTTATGGCCATCTTCGTGCGTGGCAACGTCAATTCCAGCTAAGCTTAATAAATGAACCGCCGTGCTTGTTAAGTATTCTTGGCGGGATGAGGTGCTCCGGCATCGAGCGGCACTTGAAGCAAATGCTTCAGAAAATGTGGCTAATAGAAGTCTAAAGGTAGCTTTCTTTAAATATAGTTGCTGTATGAACCGAGTAAATTGCTCTAAGCCATTGTCTTCATTATCGATCCCCGGAGCTAATAAGGGGGTGCGACCGGTGATTTGACGAATGATATCAAGCCCTAAAGCATGAAAGGTTTTAAACAACAGGGGTTGGCAATTAATACCTAGGTTGTTTAAACGAGATGTCGTTCTCGCTTGTAGTTCACGGACGGCTTTAGTGTTATAAGCTAAAGCTAAGATATATTTTTGTTCTTGAAAACCGAAGGCGCAAAGATACCCCATGCGGGCAACCATGGTTGAAGTTTTGCCGGACCCTGCGGCGGCATTTAACAATACGCGATCATTTAAATTAGTAACAGCGTTGATTTGTTCTTTGGTCAGTGGGCTTTTTTCGATTTGTTGAAAAAAAATAGGATTGCGCTCCACGATCCCTCGGACTTTCGTTTCATTAAATTTTTGGGCGAGTTCTTCCGCCTCTAATTGATAATCCATTACTGGGAGCAAAGATTGCGCCGTCATAGTGCGGTGTAAAAGCTCAATAATGTTAGGATCGCTTAAGAGGTTGTGTTTATCGGTTGGGCGTTTAGCGACGAGTTTTTTTAGTTGGTCTTTAACCCAAGGTAAAGTGATATAACCTTTAAATTGAAATTCTTGTTCTAGCTTGCCTACGACTTCTCGGTGCCAATTGGTGATAGCTATGACTAAGGCGCGTAAGCGCACTAAGATCCCAGTGTAGCGAACATATAGTTCCGTTACTCGTTTAAGCTCATGCGCTGACAAGCCACACAATAGATAAGTAGTCGTGACAGCAGACTTTGGGGGCTGCACTTCTAATTGTAATTGAGTGGGGTTGGTTGAAGATGGAGCTAAAGCCGTAATACTACGTAGTGGATAGGTGTATGACTCCTGCTTTGGGTTTGACAAAGTAAGCGCTTGGAGTGAAATATCAAGTTGCCACCCGTCTGTTAGGACAATGGCATTAGAAGGAACGCTCGTGGTAGTCATATTTGGTTAGGCGTGAAGTAGGGTAAAGCAAGAGCAATAAAATAAGGATTTTGTTTTATGGACTTTTATTATAACAAAAGTTAGAAGTTTTTTCAGAGCGGTTGGATGGCTTTAGGGAGCTATGGTTTTACGAATTTAAAGGCGCCAAACCATAAACAAATCAAAAACACTTTGTTTTTTAAAACTCGTCAATTTATCTTTCGGTGAGAACAGGTATAATTTACTAAACGTAATTTGGGTAATTAAGTCTTTGATGTTGCTTTGGTGTAAGTATATTTAGGCCTTTTTGAAAGTAATACGGAAATACGATTGTGGATAATAATGAAATTCTTGATCTCATGCACTTAGGGGGTTTTACTTTAAAACGCCCAGAACTTCTAGTAAATGCAGACCAGCTTCAAATAAGAAAGGACTTACAAGCCCAGTTACCTAATTTTGTCTTTGTCTACGAACAGGAGCTTGCCAAAGAATATCTTTTTAATTTCTATGCTTATCTTCAATATGTAGGATGCCATGTTTACTGGGAATCCCAACTTGATAATAAAGAGGTACTAAACAGGGCGGTATTTTTAGTGCCGGCATCTTTAATGAAAGCTCCTCAGCTAGAAAAGTATAAAGAATGTCGCTTCGTGCCACTTTATCCTGGTCCACGGGGCAAACAAGCTATAGCAACTCAAATTTTTGGGTTAATTGGGGGACTTCAAAAAATTGGCCATCTAGAAGAACCTAGCCAAGCGCAAATTTGGTTAGATCAACCAGAAGGCCAGGACAAATGGTTATTTAATTTGGCCGGTTTCTTAGCGTACCTTGGAATTTTAGTCGGTTGGGGCCAGCCACCTAAACACTTAGGGGAAAACACACTTTTTGTGGGGCACGAAAAGCCGGAAACTGGGATGTTTATTGCTCTTAGTAGTGGTGAACCTCAAGCTTGTAAAATGGCGGTATTTAATGAATTATTAGTCCAAGGGTATCTGCAAAAGTCTGCGTCAAGTTTTGTTCCAGGACCTAAGTTTACTCACTTAAATGAAGAGGTTCCGTCTTTGGTTAAAGAAACAGAATCTAAAGCAAGCGACGAGGCGGTAGCTAATGATGAAGTTCAATCTGGAAACGATGATAGTAAAGAAGAAAAAGTAGAAGAAAAAGTAGAAGAAAAAACAGCGGAAAACCAATAGAACTAGGTTTTGATTTTTTAAGATCAAAGCAAATTATAAATTTAGTTTTGACTCTTCCGAAAAGAGCTCAAGGAAGTCAAAGCTACAAAAGAAGCGCGGTGTAATATGACATTTTCAGTAAACTACGAAATTGAAAAATTTGAGGCTTCTCGATGTTTAGAAGCTGATTGGACTAAGTGTTTAGCTCTAGAACAAGAATCTTTTATAGATCCATGGAGTGCAGCTTTATTTAAGGAAACTGTAGACCAAGAACGAACTCATATGTTTTTGTTACGCGATTTGGTCAAAAATGAAATCTGTGGTTTTGCGTGTTACTCAACGGTTTGTGATGAAGCAGAATTGTTGCAGATCTGTGTAGCCACGACTCACCGTAAACGTGGGTTAGGTCTAGTCTTGTTAAAAAAATCACTTTCAGAACTCAAAGCTCAAAACTTTTCTCACTTTTTCTTAGAAGTTAGAGCTTCAAATCTCACCGCGGCAAATTTATATCGTAAAGTTGGATTTAAAGAAGATGCTATTCGTCGAGGGTATTACCGTGCTATAGGAGATAGTCCTTGTGAGGATGCCTTGGTTATGAGTTTACACGAATAGGCAGGACTGAAAGCAGGACTAAAATAAGTTATTTGTATTCTTAGGAAGAGAATTATTGCAGATGAAGATTCAAGTAATGAATCAAAGCCTAGTACTTTTGCTCGTAACTTTAGGGGCTTTTTTATTTTCTGCTAGTGCTTGGGGTAGTTATGTAAAGTACGTCGATACAGACGGGGTGGTGCATTATACAGACGATAAGAGCGAAGCTATTGAAAGCGGTTATGAGTATGACGAATACGACGATAACGCTAATCCATCGCCCGAAAATGTACTCCTTAGTTTAGAAGATGATGGTTCGCTTTATGTGACTAATCTTTTTGTTAGTGATATCACCTTAAAACTACATGCTTCGGACCCAACGCTTGTCAGCGGTTCAGTGATGTTTGATACCCCAATTGAAATTGCCGGTAAAACTGAAAAACACTATTTAGGTACGTTATATACCGCAGAAGATCCGACGGGTAAAGGGGTTGAAATCACCCGCACCTTTGATATCGGTAGTGTTTATGAAGGTTCTGAAGATATCTACTACCTTTTAAATCCTAATGAATTGGTTATTCCGTTTAAAGGTCTTTTCCGGGTGACTCAAGGTTGGAACGGAAAATTTACCCATAATGGTCCTAAGAGTCGTTATGCCATCGACGTCTCAATGCCTGTCGGTACTCCGATTGTAGCTGTTAAAGCAGGGCGAGTGCTTGATATGAAGATGGATTCAACTCGCGGAGGGCCAAGCCGAGAATTTAGACCTTTTGCCAACTTTATTCGTATTGGTCACGATGATGGCACTATGAGTATTTATGTGCACTTATCGGGGAAAACTGAGCGCGTACAGCTTGGGGAGCGAGTAGCCAAAGGGCAGGTGATTGCGCTTTCTGGTAATACAGGGTATACCACAGGTCCGCATCTTCATTTTGCGCTGCAGGCGAATACTGTAGATGGGATTCGTAGCATAAAATACAAGTTTAAAGGTACAGAGCCACGTACCGGCAGCCTTCTCGGCAATTAATTACAAAAAAACGTTGGATTTATGTATGCACCATTTTGGCATTTTTGCAATTTGTTGTATAATACCGCGGCAATTTTTATAAAAAAAAGGTCACAAAAATTCCGATAATCGGTTTGTTTTGTACATGTTTTAACTTAGGAATGTAAATAATGCAGATAGGTATACCTAAAGAGAGCTTCGCCGGTGAAACCCGCGTCGCCACTACTCCTGCTACAGTTCTTGGCCTTAAGAAGCTTGGTTTCACTGTCTTAGTTGAATCAGGCGCAGGTCTCGGCGCCAACTTTGATGACGCTGCTTATACTGAAGCTGGCGCAGAAATCGGCAAAGCTGCTGATGTCTGGTCTTGTTCATTAATCTATAAGGTTCTTGCTCCAACTGAAAAAGAAATCGCTCTTCTCAAAGAAGGCACTACTTTAGTTTCTTTCATTTGGCCTGCTCAGAATCCTGAACTCGTTGAAAAGCTTAAAGAACGCAAGGTTACTGTACTTGCAATGGACATGGTGCCACGTATTTCTCGTGCCCAAGCGCTTGATGCTCTTTCTTCTACTGCAAACATTAGCGGTTACCGCGCTGTTGTTGAAGCTGCTCATGAATTTGGCAGATTCTTCTGCGGTCAGGTTACTGCGGCAGGTAAGGTTCCACCAGCAAAGGTTCTCGTTATCGGTGCTGGCGTAGCTGGTCTTGCTGCTATTGGTGCAGCCCACTCTCTTGGTGCTATCGTAAGAGCGTTTGATACTCGTCTTGAAGTTGCTGACCAGATTAAGTCTATGGGCGGTGATTTCCTTAAGCTCGATTTCAAGCAGGAAGATGGTTCTTCTTCTGACGGTTATGCTAAGACCATGAGCCCTGAATTCATCAAGGCTGAAATGGAACTCTTCGCAGCTCAGGCTAAAGAAGTTGATATCATTATTACCACGGCTGCTATTCCAGGCAAGAAGGCACCTGTACTCGTAACCAAGGAAATGGTTGCTAGCATGAAGGCAGGTTCTGTAATTGTCGACTTAGCTGCTGCAACTGGTGGTAACTGTGAAGCTACTCAGGCTGGTAAAGTATTCACTACTGAAAATGGCGTTAAGGTTATTGGCTATACCGACCTTCCTTGCCGTCTCCCAACCCAGTCTTCTCAGCTCTACTCTACTAACTTAGTTAACTTAACTAAGCTTCTTTCTAAGCAGAAAGATGGCAACATCAAGGTAGATTTTGACGACGTTGTTTTACGCAACATGACTATTGTGCAAAACGGTGAAGTTACTTTCCCACCTCCAAAGATCAGTGTAAGTGCGGCTCCTGCTCAGAAGGCAGCTCCTGCTCCTGTGAAGAAGGAAGAAAAGCCTGTAAACCCAGCTGTTAAGTATGCTCTCTTCGCTGGCTTTATCGCTTTATTTGCTTTGATTGGTGCTTTTGCTCCAGAATCATTCCTTCCACATTTGACTGTATTCGTATTGTCATGTGTAGTTGGCTATTACGTTGTATGGAATGTTTCTCATTCTCTTCATACTCCGTTGATGGCAGTAACCAATGCTATTTCTGGTATTATCGTTGTTGGTGCGCTCGTACAGCTCAACACTGACAATATTTTAATCAATGCTCTTTGCTTCGTTGCCATTTTGATCGCTTCCATTAACATTTTTGGTGGCTTCTCTGTGACTAAGCGTATGTTAAAGATGTTTAGAAAGGACTAGGAGATAACAGATGTTAGGTTTAGTTCATGTAGCGTATATTATCTCCGCTTTACTCTTCATTTTGAGTTTGGCTGGACTCTCTAAGCAGGAAACCGCAAAGCTCGGCTGTACCTCTGGTATTGTGGGCATGGTTATCGCTTTGATTGCTACTTTTGTTGGCGTAACTACCGTTGCTGGTTGGTTAATTCTTGTTGTAGCTATGGTTATTGGTGCCGGTATCGGTCTTTACCTCGCGGCTAAAGTTGAAATGACCCAGATGCCAGAACTCGTTGCAATGCTCCACAGCTTTGTTGGTCTTGCAGCAGTACTCGTTGGCTACAACAGCTTCATCGAAAGCTGCCCAGAAACTGCAAGTCAGCTCGTAGATTTAGCTAACACCCCTAAGGATCAGCTTTTAGCTCTTAAGGATCAGGCAGATCAGGCTGTTTTAGCTACTATTTCTGCTCACGCTGGTCTTTCTAAAGAAGTTATCATTCACCTCGTTGAAGTATTCGTAGGCGTATTCATCGGTGCTGTTACCTTCACTGGTTCCGTAGTTGCTTATGGTAAGTTAAACGGTGGCTTCAGCCTCCCAATTTTCAAGTCTAAGCCACTTGTTCTCCCTGGTCGTCATCTCTTGAACATCGCTGCTCTCGTAATTTCATTTGCATTAATGATCGTGTTCATCGTATACAGCCAGTCTGAATATGCTTTAGCAATGGGCTGCTTAGTTGTAATGACTGTAATCGCTCTTCTCTTTGGTATCCACCTCGTGGCTTCCATCGGTGGCGCTGATATGCCAGTTGTTATTTCAATGCTTAACTCATACTCTGGTTGGGCAGCAGCAGCTGCAGGCTTTATGCTTGAAAACGACCTCTTGGTTGTTACCGGCTCACTCGTAGGTTCTTCTGGTGCAATTCTTTCTTACATTATGTGTAAGGCTATGAATCGCTCATTCATGTCTGTAATTTTAGGCGGTCTTGGTAACAAGGCTCAGTCATCTTCTGCCGAAGAAGAACAGGGCGAATACAAAGAACTCAACTATACCGAAGTTGCTGATATGCTCAAGAACGCAAGTTCTGTAGTTATCACCCCGGGCTATGGTATGGCTGTAGCTCAGGCTCAGTACCCAGTTGCTGAGCTTACTGAAAAGCTCCGTGCTAAGGGCGTAAACGTTCGCTTTGGTATTCACCCAGTTGCTGGTCGTCTCCCAGGTCACATGAACGTTCTTCTTGCTGAAGCTAAGGTTCCATATGATATCGTTCTTGAAATGGACGAAATCAATGATGACTTCGAAGATACCGATGTAGTATTGGTTATCGGTGCTAATGACACTGTAAACCCAGCTGCACTTGAAGATCCAAACAGCCCAATCGCTGGTATGCCTGTACTTGAAGTATGGAAGGCTAAGAATGTTATCGTATTCAAGCGTTCTATGAACGTTGGTTACGCTGGTGTTCAGAACCCATTGTTCTTCAAGGAAAATTCTTACATGTGCTTCGGCGATGCTAAGAAGTCTGTTGACGAAATCGTTAAGCAGCTCTAATAAGCTTCTAACAATTTAAATTTGTAAATTAAAGGGATGGCTTCGGCTATCCTTTTTTGTTTTTGGCTTTTTTTGTTTTTGGGGAGAATTTTTGAACGATTCAGAATGAATTGATGAAGGAATGGGCCCTTGGAAATTATGGGGAAATTAAAGAGTTGTGCTTTAATGAAATAAGGGTCAATCACTTTTCTTATGGGCTTAAGAAGGTAGGTTAAGTTTTAGGTTTGGGGGTTAGGTTTAGGTTGGCGACTAGTTTTGATTTAGCTTAGGTTAGGTGAATTTAGTTCTTAGCTTAGTTTACATGCATGATAATGACACGTGGTTTATATAGTTACACTCTTAGTTCTAAAACCAAACTACAAATAAGAAAGGCTTCTTAAATCCAACTTGTACATCTCCAAAAAAAACTCCTTTAACCAAATAAGGTTAAAGGAGTTTAGCTAAAAGCATGAGTTTATCGTCATCTGACGTTTCTTACGGCAAGAGGAAGGGTTGTATTTTTATCTAAGCCATAAGGGTCAGGGCGATAAAAGACTTGGCCTGTTTCGCTGATATAAGCGGTCCAATACGCTAAATAAACGCGGGTATGCGAGGTTGGTTTTATATAGCGTGTCTTTTTGGATTCAATCACTTCTTTAATATGTTTTGGAGTATAAGCTGTATTTTTTAGTAAGAATTCAGCAAGCTCACGAGATTTTTGCACGCGTACGCAACCAGAGCTTAGAGTTCTTGTGGCTTTAGTAAAATAATGTGGCGAAGACGTAGAGTGTAGGAAGACAAAATGCTCGTTCGGGAAGAGGAATTTATATAATCCGAGAGCATTGTCAGGTCCTGGGGCTTGTACCATAAGGAAAGGAAAGTCTTTTTCATCAGTGTAGGTTGAAAAGTCAAACAAGCGTGGATTTAAGACGTTTTTATTTTCGTCAATAATATTGATGCCATGCTTTTCTAGGTAAGTTGGATCGCGTTTTAAATGAGTTAAATAATCGTTTCTGATCGTTGGAGGTACGGTCCAGGTAGGATTAAGTACTACTTGGCTAATGGTGCTTGCGAGGCGTGGAGTGGGACGCTTAGCAGTGCCGACGATAACTTTACTATTAAAAATTGAAAGTCCATCTTTGTATACATACATTTCCGTGTCGGGAATATTCACCAGTAAGTAGGTTGATGATTTTAAAAGGGAACGGTCACCTAGGCGTAAAATAGCGCGCGCTAAGCGAATGGAACGTTCAGCTGGGGTTTGGAAGAGTAATGAATAAGTGCCGTAACCTACAATCCCGTCGGCTTTGATCATATGGTCCGTTTGGAAGCGTTTGACTGCATATAGTAGTTCAGTGTCAAAGAAACCATTTTGAGGGCAGTTGACATCAAGATAACCCGCTTTTTTAAGAGCGGTTTTTAAAATGTTGATTTCAGTTCCATTAGTCTTAAATTTTAAGATTTTAAATGGATATGGCTTGCTTTCGGTGCCGATTAAAGAAATGTTTTTTAAAATTTCATGGCGATAGTTTAAGTAATTTGGAGTTTGCGGGCGGAGAGCTACAACGCTTTCGTAAAAGACTTTATGGTCTTTTATTAGGTTGTAGTAGTTTTCTTGCTCGTAAGTCGAGATTGTAATCTTCTTGGGCAACTTGTATTCATTGTTTTGTTTTTGCTCCCAAGTTGATGAAGCATAGATACGTCTAAAAGTTTTTAATAAAAAATAGCTTTTCATCAATTCACGTTGGAAAATATTACCACTTTTATGCGAGGTTTTTTGTAGCGCAGAAAGTTCTTGAGCAAAACGGTAATCAACATTAGCACTAGCGAGTTCCGTGAGCTGCAAATAGATTTCCCGCGCTGCAGAGTTACTATTAACTCCTGAGATGGCGCTAGCACTAGCTACAGTGCTAAAGAACCAAAAACAACAGGCTAAAATCAAGAAGCGAAAAAAAATAGCAATATTATTCATGAAGCATATCAGCATGTATTGGCTGATTTTTTCCTAATAGTTTAGTAAATAAGACTTAGGCGATTTAGTAAGAGCCCTTCATAGTCGAACTCAATTATTATAAGCAAAAAGCGCTTTTCATTAAAGAAAATACAAACTTGTTTACTACATAGTGTGAGCTATTGAAGTTCAATTTTAGATTTCTAATTTAAATCACAAAATCGAGCAAATACTAGCCATATTTTGTGAAAATTCTACAAAAAATTTTGCGTCGTCCGATATTATAATTACATAAATAACTAATCTTATTTCGTGGTGCAGGAAGTTAGCTTTAATGACGCAAGCTTCCCTGACAACGAAAGAATAAAAATAAAAAATTGGCGCGGGATCATTCTGCATCTACATATTGAAAATAATGTGTGTGCTTGGTACTCGATTTATGATTGCGTACTATCGGAGGTGTAAGATGAAGGCCAATTGTACTGTTTATATTAAAAAAGATGACGGCATTGCGGTAAGAGATGCTGACCGTTTGGTTGCAGTAGCAACGAATTTTTCGTCAGTAGTTAGATTTGAAGTTGGAGCCAATGTTGCTAGTGCTAAATCATTGTTCTCAGTGATTACGCTTGATTGGCGTCGAGGGCATTGGGTTGATATCAAAGCTGATGGTGAGGACGCTGATGTTGCAGTTGATACATTAGCAAAATTAATTGAGAGCATTTAACCACCAAGCTTAAAAGCGAGTATAATGCGCAATTACTTAATGTTTAAGCAATTTTAAGGTGAGTCCGTGCGAGAAGGTTTTGTCATAACAGAAGGTGTGGCCTGTGCCCCTGCGGTTATTTTTCATAATGAGCCGGTGACTGTGACTAACACGGTGATTGGGCCAAACAAGGCGCCGGAAGAACTTAAACTCTATGATAGCGCTCGCGAAAAAACCCAAAAAATTCTTGAACAGGAAATTGAAAACACTTCTTCTAAGACTGCCAGAGATTTTTTGGAAGCTGCTGTTTTATATTTACAGGATCCTTATATTATTGAACAGATCTCAAACACGATCGCCAAAAAATACCTTAGTGCAGAATCCGCTATTTTTCAATGTTATAGCGCTTACATTGATGAACTAGTTTCAACTAATGATCCGTTCGTAATGCATAATGAGTTTGAAATTAGAAACTTAGCGGAAACTCTGATCCTAGAGCTAAGACGTCAAAAAGTAGTCTTGCCTAAAATCGATCATGATTGCATTTTAGTTTGTAATAACATTACTCCTGCTCAGTTTTTAAATTTACCGACTGAGCATATCAAGGGCGTTTTGCTTGAAGATGGCAACACTAATAGCCATTTAGCCATTGTGCTTAGAAGCACCAAAATTCCAGCCATTTTTAACGTTCATAAAGTATGCAAAGTTGTAACTCCTGGGACGGTGGTTCTTGTTGATGCCTACAACAATAAAATTTACTTAAACCCACTTGATGAAATCATTTGGACGGTAAAGAAGAAAGCGGGTGAACGTAAAGCTGACGAATATGCTCATATAACCCCAATGATGGCGCAATATAAGCAGGCTCCAGATGGAGAATGCATGCGCATTTTGGCCAATGTGGGTTCTATGTCTGAGTTACAGCGTTTAGCAAGTTGTCCAAGCTCAGGGATTGGTCTTTTTAGAACAGAATTCTTGTTTATGCAATGCACGCAAGAACCATCTGAAGAAGAACAATACCAAGTTTATAAACGCATCATGGATTCCTTGCCACATCGCTATCAGGTGACTTTTAGAACTTTTGATTTCAATGCCGATAAACTTCCACTATATATGAATACAGCTGCGATGCTAAGTATAAATAGTGATGAAGACGAGCATGTGGATAACCGTACAAGATCGATTCTTGCCAAACAGCTTCACGCATTGTTGCGTGCGTCTGTAGCCGGTTCCATGCGCATTATGTTCCCGATGATTGCTGAATATGATGAGCTCTGTGAACTTATCGAACTCTATCAATCCATAAAGCTTAAGCTCAAAAGCGAAGGGGTGGAACCTGGTGATGTGAAGCTTGGGATTATGATTGAAACTCCAGCTGGGGTGGTGATGTCAAAGGAACTTGCAGGGTTAGTTGATTTCTTTTCTATAGGGACCAATGACTTAACGCAGTACACAGAGGCGCGTAACCGCGAAATGGCTAATCATCGCAATGATGAATTAACCCCAGCAGTACTACGTTTTATCAACTTTACGGTCCAAAATGCACGCGCCGCTAAAGTTCCTGTTTGTATCTGTGGTGAGCTAGTGCATAACGTTGAGTATTTGCCACTTTTTGTTGCTCTAGGTTTAAGAGAGTTTTCTGTCGCGCCATTTTATTTAAACCGAATGTTAGACATGATGCACTCTAACCAATTTATTGAAATTCCAGATTTGGATGAACGCATTCACGCCTTAAAAACAGCCAAGGATATTAAGAACTTAAACACCTATATTCGAACTTTAATGGTGGCAGAAAACTAATAACTTTTGGGGGTGTTCATTTTTTTAGGTCTAAAAGTCCTGTAAAGTGGTTTAACCACACAAGTTCAGCGATTAAAAAACACCCTTGTATGTTTCCTCGTCAGTTCTTGGTTTATAATATACTGACTTGAGTTTACTCTTTAGAATATTCTTTACGTACACCATTTTTATATGGTGTTAAAGGTGGAAACGCTTAAATTCATAACTGTATCACGATAAACTTAAGTATGAATCTTCATCTTTTGAAGGCAGTGGCATTATAGCTTAAAATGCGATCTTAAATATCATGAATTTCTGGCCAATTTAAGGAGTGAATACACTCTCACCAGAGGTTTAGGCTATTTAAAATTTTTTAAAATTATGGAGAAATGGTAAATGGGATGGTTTGGTTTTGGTCACGCACAAGAAACTAAAAAACGAGAAGCTGATTTGACCCTACTCGCTCCCATGAGTGGCAGTTTGGTCATGATCGAAGATGTGCCAGATGTGATTTTTTCCGAAAAAATTGTGGGCGATGGCATTGCTATAAAACCAACAGATAATAAGGTTTTAGCGCCATGTGATGCAACAGTAGTGGAAGTTTTTGAAACTAACCACGCCATCGTGCTTAAATCTAACCCGCTTGAATTATTGATTTTTATTCACATTGGAATTGATACTGTGGATTTAAAAGGGGAAGGCTTTTTCCGTAAGGTGCAAGCTGGGGATAATGTACATGCAGGCGATGTGCTTTTAGAGTTCAATCTTAATATGCTTCAAAGTAAAGCTAAATCAACTATTACCCCGCTGCTTATTTCTGCAAGCCATATGAATAGAGTTAAAAATTTAGAGTTACTTTTTAGTTCTTCAAATTGTCAGGCTGGGGTTACTCCTTTACTTGGGATCGATATTAAGTCTGGTGAAGATGCTTAATTTTATGGACTCTATCGGTTTTTATTTGACCTTTTGGTTATGTGGAGTAACTAAAGCATCTATCTAGTACATGAACGAACTAGTGACACTATATTACTTTCCATAAATTTGTTACCAAGAGGCTTACTGCCAAGAAGTATACACTCAAGTAGCTTATTTTGAAGTTAAAGATTTAGAACTAGAGCTAGGCGCTTGCTTAGAGGCTGAATTGTTGTTTCGACGGATATTTATATAATCCGCAAAATCTGGTTTTAGGCGTTCATGCCACAATAGGGTGCCACCACACACTGCCGCCGGGATCATTACCAAATTCAAAAAAGGAATTAATAAGCCAACCCAAGCAGCGAGACCAAAAGAAAGGCAGACTGTTTTATGGGAAGCAATTGAGGTTCTAGTGTTTTTAAAGCTTACGCGATTGTTTTCAAAACCATAGCTAGTGTAATCCATAGCATTACACCACGCCCCAATTAAGGCAGTAAGAATCGGGCCAATTAGAGGAATAAATAAAGCAATTAATCCAAGGATTAAAAGTGGGATGCGATAAAGAAGTTTTAAGATTTCAAGGCCTACCATGTGGGGAATATCTTTAATCGTTTCCATCATTGTCATGTCGTTTATGGCGTGTCCACAAAGTAGTTCTTCAGTCTTCTCAGAAAGAATACTATAAAAAGGTGAGCCAATAATAAGTGCAATAGTGGTGAAAGAGTAGAGCATAATAACGAGCATCACCAAGAAAATAATGGCTTTGACCAAATAGGAGAGAAAACTGAAGTTTGGCATGTATTCCATAATCAAATTATCAGTAAGCTCACCTGAGTAGGATAGTCCAAACCAAAAACCGAGGCTTAAAAAGCAGACATTAAGGATTATAGGTAGGATGATATAACGTCTAAGACCTGGTTTTAGGCAAAGGGAAAAACCCTTAACGAAATACATAAAACCCGTGATGTTATGAAATCCGTTTGGCGCTACGCTAGACATGATGTTCCTTGTGGTGTGGGGGTAAAAAAGCTTGTAAGCGAAAACTTAATTTATTGGAAAATAAACCTAGAGCAAAAAGTTTGTTTAGATTAAGGTTAAGCAACTAAACAAAAGTGGTCCTCAAGCAGAGGTTTGTTTGAATTTTTTCCTTAGTTTAGAACCTGCTTGAACTTAAGCTAGGGGGACCAAAGTAAGATAGCTCATATTTTGCAAATAAATCAAGACTTTCTGTCTGTAATCTTTGTTCTTTATATCATATAATACAGTGGATTGGAATTGTGTGCTGAAGTCACCTTATTATCTAGGTTAATGTTTAAGATGGATAAATTATCTTTATTAATTCTTGTTTTTGGTTTTTTATTAATTGTGGGCTTTATCGTCAATGGATTTTACCGCGGTAGACAAAACCGTGCGGCTTTGGTTAGAGATCCTAGAACCGAAAATTTAGCGCAAGAATTGTCCCCAACTACCAATGAAGTTTCAGAAAAGATTGGTGCTGTTGATATTGTGCAATCTAACATTGAAGAAGCCACTGTTCCTAATATTGAAGATTTTGATGCCCAGAATGTAGGTGACAACAAGGTCACTCCTCTTGAAACAGCTGAAGCTCAGCCAACTACTAAAAGCCAAGAAACTAAAACTTCACTCATTGGTCGCCTCAAGAACATTTTCTCCAAGAAAGCTGTGGCTCCTAAGCAGGTAACTGTGACTGAAGAACCGCAAAGTCAGTATTTTGTGAGTTTAAAAGCTCCTGATGGTCAAGAATATGCAGCTACTGACGTTGATGCAATTTGTCGAGAATACATGTTCCAGTTACGCGATATGAACATCTATTACCATGAAAACGAAGGCCGTACAGTGTTTGGGATTTGTGGTAATACAGAGCCTTACGGTTTTGCAGATGAAAATCTCGACCAAGTGCATTATAAAATTCTTAATCTTTTTATGGATTTGCCAGACCGCGGTTACGCGGAAAACAATTACGTAGAAATGGTTTCATTTGGCTATATTATTACCCAAAAATTGGGTGGAACCATGGTAAATGAAAATAGCGAACCTATCGATGAAACCATGGTAAATCGAGTTCGTGACGTGTTATTGGCTTATGATAATTTAGCTTAAGTACCTTAAGCTAAATTCCTTTGATGTAGTAATTACATTGTGAACTACTCTCCACTCTCCACCTAAAGAGGAATGAGTCTTCTTGGAGATTTTAAATAAAAAGTGAAAATCAAATTAGACTAAACTCTAAAGGACTACGTTTATTCGTGGTCCTTTTTTAGTTAAAAGTTAAAATAAGATACGATTTAGAATTTAAAACTAATATAAAATAAAAAGGTTGGGCACACTTAAGGTGCTTTTTTGAGGCGTTAAAGATGGAACATAAGGTACAGATAGACCCTGAGGTTATGACAGAAGTTAATAAATTAAGAGAATTACTGCATAGATATTCTTATGAATATTACACTTTGGATGCGCCTACTGTACCAGATGCAGAATACGATCGCCTCTTTCGCAGATTACAGGCTTTAGAAACGGCCAATCCTGAGTTAATAACGCCTAACTCACCGACACAAAAAGTTGGGGGCGCTGTTCTTGCAGAATTAGAGCCGGTAACCCACAAAATTCCCATGTTATCTTTAGATAACGTCTTCGATGATGAACAGTTAACGGCTTTTGTCAACAGAGTAGGTCAAGGTTTAGGTCGTGATACCTCAAACCTAGAATTTTGTGCTGAACCAAAACTAGATGGTTTAGCCTGTAGTTTTATTTATGAGCATGGAGAGCTAGTTTTAGCGGCCACAAGAGGTGACGGGCGTGTAGGTGAGAACGTAACTGCGCAAGCTCGAACTATTGCTAACGTTCCTTTGGTGCTTCAAGGCGATACGATACCTGATTACCTTGAAGTCAGAGGTGAGGTCTATATGCCTCATGCGGCTTTTGAAAAGCTAAATGAAGAAGCAAGATGTGCGGAAATATCTTGGCATCAAGCAGAAGAAAAGTATAAGCGGGCGTTAGTAGAATACGAACATGAAATAACTACGCGCGAACAAAAGCGCGCAGTTTTATCGGCTAGCGAATTTGCCGCCTTACCAAAGCTAGTAAAACCTCGTAAGCAACGAGTGGCTCGCCCTAAATTTTTTGCTAATCCGCGTAATGCCGCCGCCGGCAGTTTAAGACAAAAAGACCCTAAAATAACAGCTGCTCGTGGCCTAACATTTAATTGTTATTTTGTGGTGGCGTGTGAAGGGGTGGAGTTACCAGCTAAACATAGTGATTGTTTAAAAATGGTGGCTAAGTGGGGGATTCCGGTTAATCCGGAAATTAAGACTGGACTAGGCTTAGAATTTCTTCGTCATTATCATGATGAGATGCAAGCAGAGCGTATGAGTTTAGCTTATGACATTGATGGTATTGTCTATAAAGTTAATGATTTAAAACTTCAGCAACAATTGGGGTTTGTGGCGCGGTCACCACGTTTTTCCATTGCTCATAAATTCCCGGCTCAAGAACAAATCACCAAGGTTACAGCCATTGATTTTCAGGTGGGGCGAACAGGTACTTTGACCCCGGTGGCGCGTTTGGCTCCTGTAAAAGTAGCTGGGGTTATGGTAAGTAATGCTACTTTACATAATTTAGATGAAATTGAACGTCTTGGCATTATGGTCGGAGATTATGTATCTATCCGTAGAGCGGGGGATGTAATCCCGCAGGTGGTGGCCGTAATTTTAGATCGCCGTCCAGCTGATGTTACTTCAGTTGAGGTGCCAAAGACCTGCCCGGTATGTGGCTGTGTTGTGGAAAATGATCCAGAACATGCCCAAATAAGATGCACCGGTGGCTTGTATTGTAAAGCGCAACGCTTGGAGGGGTTACTTCATTTTGTAGCTCGCGACGCAATGGATATCAGAGGTTTGGGCCGAAGCTACATTGAAGCCTTATTAGCTTCAGGTTTAGTTAAATCGGTAAATGATATTTATCATTTAACATTAACAGATCTAGCACATGTTAATTTAAATTTTGCCTCCTCTAATCTCATGGAAGGAGAAGTTAAAGCTCAAGCTTTATTTAAGGAAGAAGTTGCGAATATCTTTGCCCAAAAATTAAAAACATGGTCGATGCAAGAAGAAGCTTCCATGTTAGTGGCTGGTTCTTTTAAGCCGATGCGTCGCCCTGAAGCAAATGATGCTGATATCTTAGATGAAGCTGTGGAAAATCTTAGTGCGCGCTACCCGCAATATGATTTTTATGAAATCAGACAAAATTACTTGGCAGAAACAACCGCTCCGCAAGAAACAGTGCGGACTCACGAACGTTTGATCGGTGAGGTAACTGCCACTAAGATTATGGATGAAATTGAACAAAGTCGTCACGTGCCACTTAATAAGTTAATCGTCGCTTTAGGAATTCCTGATGTCGGGGTTTCAACCGCAATGACTTTGGCGCGTCGTTATGAAACTTTAACTGAAGTTATGAACGCGACCCAAAGTGAGTTACTGTGCTTGGCTGATATTGGGGAGGTTACGGCCAACCACATTGTTAATTTTTTTAAAGAGCCTCACAATGCCGAAGTTATGCTTGATTTGTTAACTCCGGTTGATGCTGGAGGCGCCGGCCTAGCGCCAACGTCGCAAAAGCAAGATGAGACCATACTAACAGACGATAATCCATTTGCTGGGCATACGATAGTGCTCACCGGAACGTTGTCACGTGACCGTAATACTGTTCGTGACTTCTTAGTAGCCTTAGGGGCTAAGGTTAGTGGCTCGGTTTCCAAAAAAACATATATGGTAATTGCCGGTGAAGCTGCAGGATCTAAACTTGATAAAGCACGGGATTTAGGCGTAAAAGTGCTAAATGAAGATGAATTTAACGCACTAGTGGCCACCTTGCCTGCAAGTTTAGCTCAAAAGTTGGGCTGATCTATAGGTTTGACCTAAATTTAGGCGTTACATCTTAACGTAAAATTTAAAGGACCAAGCTTTGGTTAAAAGCTTGGTCCTTTGGTTAGTAGAGCTTAATTTATCAATTAACAGTTAGAATCACTAGCGTGGGGCAACCGTGCTAAATTATAAGGAGAGGTATTGTGAGTCTACCCCTTTATATTTGGGTTGTAGTTCGCTACCGGTACTAACACATAATCAACCCAAGTAGTCTTTACATTTGGATTAACAAAGCCCGGGTTAAGCTGCTTTAAAAGCTCAAGCGAAACCCCAGTGTCGGCCGCTACTTCCTTTAAGGACCGGTTATCTAAATCAATTTTCCGAAATACAGGCTGGTATTTAATGATTGGGAAAGTGATATTGTATTTCTCAGAATTACGCACAAGATCGGTAAAAGCATAAAGCCGTTCTACGTATTCAATGCCGGCCCGTGGAATTTTTAGGTGCCATAAGTCGATAGGCAATCCTTTGGCTTTATTTCTTTTAATAGCTTTTTGGACGGTCCCTGGACCCACGTTATAGGCGGCGATGGCTACGTTCCAATCGCCAAACATATCGTAAAGTTGTTGGAAGTAATCTAGGGCTGCATTTGTAGAGGCAATAACATCAAGCCGCATATCGTAGTGACGGTTAAATTTTAACTTGAAGTGTCTCGCAGTACCAGGCATAAACTGCCAAATACCTTTGGCGCCTTGTGGAGAAACAGCTTTAGGATTGAAATTACTTTCAATGATTGGAATTACAGCTAACTCTAATGGCATATCGCGACGTCTTAAGTCACGTACGATATGATAGAGATAGAGTTTGCCACTACCTAATTGTTTTTCGTAATAGCGTTTATAGGCATGTAGGCGACGCTTTTCTTTAGTTTTACGGGCGTTTTTGGGAGTGTTGAAGTCCATGTCTTTGACGGCATGTTCCCAAAGTAACACATGGCTATGGGGCTCCGTTGGCAGGTATGTTATATCATATCCTGTAGCCATGCGTTCTTCAAAACTCGGTCCACCAGCGGCAGTTTGGCTGTCAGAGTTGTTGTCTCTTACGTTCGCACAGCCAGAAACCATTGCCATGAGCAAAAGGAGTAATGAAAAGCTTATTAAACTATGTTTCATTAGTACAGTATCCTTTATCCTCTATTAAATCTTGGGATTTGGCTGCATTCTTAGCCAAAATGTCACAGCGCTCATTTTCAGGATGGCCATTGTGGCCTTTAACCCACTGCCAGGTAATGTCATGTTTTTGGGCTTCTTTATCAAGTTGTTGCCACAAATCAAGGTTTTTAAGATTTTTTTTGCGGGCGTTATCCCAATCATTTTTACGCCAAGAAAAACGCCAAGCAGTCATCCCTTGAATGACATAGTTGCTATCTGAATAGAGTGTAACTTTACAAGGTTCCTTTAAAGCTGAAAGTGCAGCTAAAGCACCTAACAACTCCATACGGTTATTGGTGGTGATTTTATAACCACGCGATAATTCTTTTTCATAAGAACCATAGCGTAAAATTACGCCATACCCCCCGGGACCAGGATTACCAAGACTCGAGCCGTCACAAAAAATTTCAATTTCCTTCACGAATATCCCCCAATATTCCTTAGGGAAAAACCTAAGGACAGCTCTAAAATTGTTATAATGAAATTAAAAGTAACACCTTATTCTACTACAGATGAGCTAATTCGTCAAAAAAGCATATCTTTGTTATGAATAGTAAATAACAATCTATATGTAAATTATAAAAACACACGGCGCAACGTAGATGCTAGCTAGCTCTAGCAAGGCTTTCTTTTTAGGTGATGGTTAGTTTTTAGCAAAAATGCTAATATGCTTTTATGATTTTTAAAGCTTAGGGGAAAAAGATGGGTGAGCAAAGAGAGCGTAAAATAGTACTTGATACCGAAACAACCGGTAAAGAGGATGATGGTACCCCAGGCTCGCATCGTGTAATTGAAATTGGTTGCGTTGAAATGATGGGGCGTCAGCTCACAGGGCGTAAATTACAGCTATTTATGAACCCCGAACGACCAGTTGACGAAGAAGCTTACAATGTGCACCATATTTCCGACGACTTCTTAAAAGACCAACCAAAGTTTGCGGAAGTATTCCCGCGCTTTTATGAATTTATCGCCGGGGCGGAATTGATTATTCATAATGCAAAGTTCGACGTTGGCTTCTTAGATCATGAATTTAAGCTCATCGGGCAAAACCTTAAAATTGAAAACATCTGTTTAGTTACTGATACTCTTGATATTGCCCGAAAAAAATTCCCGGGGCAAAGAGTTAGCCTCGATGCTTTGTGTTCTAAATTATCAATCGACAATTCGGCTCGTACATCGCACGGGGCGTTGCTCGACTCCGAAATATTAGCTGAAGTGTATCTTGCTTTAACTGGGGGCCAGGAAAATCTAAATATTGCCGGTGGTGAAGGGGAGAATAACCACCAAGAAAGGTTTGAACGTGAAAAAATTCTTGGAACCACTAAATTAAAAGTTATTGAACCAACTCCTGAAGAGTTAGGTTGTCACCTTGAATACATGATGGGTTATTCTAACGTCAAAGTAGCACAAAAAGACAATACCAAAGTACCATTAAGTCATTTGGCTTTTGGGGATGAATTGCTACTAAAAGGTTTAGAAGAAAATAAAGGTAAAGTGACGCCGGATCAAATTCAAGAAGAGATTAAAAACAAATTTATGTCGGCTCAGGATTATGCGGCATATCGGGAGGCGGTTGAATGTCGTAACGAAAAAGCCAAACGCATTAAAGCCAAGGAAAAAGCCCAAAAAGAAGAACAAATGCGACACGTTAAGCTTTAAACCTTAAGGCTTAAGCTAAAAGTATTAAATTGGATAACTGACAGGAGTAGGAAAATGGCAGTTGATATTAAAGGTGAACTTGAAGAAGCAGCTAAAGTCTTACAAGCTTTTTTAACCGACGACAAAAATATTCAAGCAATTCGTCAAGCTGCTGAAATTATGGTCGCTTCATTAAAGGCAGGCGGTAAAATCATGTCTGCGGGCAATGGGGGCAGTCATTGCGATGCTATGCATTTTGCTGAAGAACTAACTGGTCGTTACCGCGATAATCGAAGAGCTTTTGGGGCTATTGCCATTTCAGACCCAAGTCATCTTTCTTGTGTCTCAAACGATTATGGTTTTGAATATGTGTTTTCCCGCTATTTAGAAGGGGTGGGACGCGCAGGTGATGTGTTACTAGGTATTTCTACGAGCGGTAATTCTAAAAACATAATCAATGCTGTGAATACAGCTAAAGCTCAAGGTATTAAAACTATCGTCTTAACTGGCAAAAATGGTGGGGCTCTAGCAGGTTTAGCCGATTGTGAAATTAGAGTGCCACATTTTGGTTATGCAGATCGTATTCAAGAAGTGCATATTAAGGTAATTCATATTTTGATAAATTGCATTGAAGATTTGATGGCTCAAGGCTAGGGGCGTAACCTGTAGAGGCGCAACATACAAATGTGTTAGTCAGCTTAAGTTAGTTAATAAAAAGGGAGGTAAAACCTCCCTTTTTATTTGGGCTTAAGAAAGAACATGCTTAAGCTCTTTATGCTTTTATGGCTTAGATGATTTCAACCTGAGCTTCGCCATCAGCAGCGGCTTCAATTGAACCAAGAACCCAAGCCTTTTCGCCGCTAGCAGTTAAAGAAGCAATAGCTTTTTCTGCATCAGCCTTATCAAGAGCAACGATCATACCAACACCGCAGTTGAAAGTTCTGTACATTTCATGAGTATCGATGTTGCCGTTCTTTTGTAACCAATGGAAAACTTCTGGCCATTCCCAGCTGTTTTCTTTACATACAGCCTTGGTGTTCTTTGGAAGAACACGTGGGATGTTTTCCCAGAACCCGCCACCAGTGATGTGGGCAAGAGCGTGGATCTTGCAGGTCTTCATGAGGTTGAGGATTGGCTTAACGTAAATACGGGTTGGAGCCAAAAGGGCGTCGATGAGCTGACGGCCATCGCTGAGCTTTGAGTATGGATCAGCTTGAGAAACTTCTAATACCTTACGTACTAAAGAGTAACCATTTGAGTGTGGGCCTGAAGAAGCAATTGCAAGAATTACGTCACCAGCCTTAACTTTAGAACCGTCGATGATTTCGTCTTCTTCAACAACACCAACAGCAAAACCTGCGAGGTCGTAATCAGGTACATGGTACATGCCAGGCATTTCTGCGGTTTCCCCACCGATTAATGCACAACCTGATTGTTCGCAACCATTAGCAATGCCAGTTACAACGCGAGTAGCGTCAGATACGTCAAGCTTACCAGTAGCGTAGTAATCGAGGAAGAAAAGTGGTTCTGCGCCTTGAACGATGAGGTCGTTTACGCTCATGGCAACAAGATCGATACCAACGGTGTCGTGTTTTTTGAAGTCAATTGCGAGACGTAACTTAGTGCCTACGCCATCGGTGCCAGAAACGAGAACTGGCTTTTTGTAATTAGCTGGAATGCGGCAAAGTGCGCCGAAACCGCCTAATCCGCCCATTACTTCTGGACGAGTGGTCTTTTTAACAACTGACTTGATGTTGTCAACAAGAGCATTACCAGCGTCGATATCAACACCAGCATCCTTATAGCTTAATTTCTGCTTATCCATCTTGGAGATTAACCTCATGTGCGAGAATGTGTGCAACAAAAACGCCCACATTTTAACAAAAAATGCGGGCTTTGTCTTATTACGTGTAATAAATTATTGAAGGTTTAGTAACAAGAATATTTGTCGAGACAGTGACATCCTCCCCCACCTATAGAGGTGGGCTTCCCACCGATAAGATAGGTTCAGTTCTCGCTCAAGCACTCTAATGAGTACAGTATCAACGAGCTAACCCCGTGTGTCCCACGGTTCTATTACATTGTGGCATAATGTTTGGAAAACTGTCAAGTAGATTTCGGCAATTCATCTCACCACCTTAGAGGTGGGGGCCTTCTTGCCGAGTTCTGTTAAACGCCATTATTAAGGAAAGTTTTTGAGGTTAAAAAGCCAAAAGTTAAAAAACATGTGCTAAAGCCTTTACACATAAAATAGGAAATTTTTCTTAAGAATAGTTTAAGAATAGGACGTTAGGCACATTTACACCGCCTTGTGGTGCTTGAAAGTTTGGTTTGTGATAAAGTGGTAAGTATGTATAGACTTGTACCCTTAGGCTTTAGAGCGTAATTTGATTTATCTAAAATCTCCAAGAAGACTCCCACCTCTTTAGGTGGTGAGTAGTTCACAAAGTATAACTAATCACTTTAGAGTAAAGCTTTAAACGCCAATTCATTAAATAAAACTAATGTGTTAACAACGGGTGAGTTTTGGAATAGGCTTAATTGATATTTCGTTTTTTAAAGGAATTTACCATGGTCAAAAAACAGCTAGCGAGTTGCTTACTATGTTCAATGTTGCCTCTTGCTTCTGTAGCGATGGGGGCTGAAGAAAAGGTTGAAAATGCTGATTTTTCAGATGTATACAATGTTACAGCTGCAGACAACCTAATTGTAGATTCTATCGATAACAAAAAAGACAACAAAAAAGCAACTAAGTCTAAGTACGTGTATACCGTGCCATTTGATGGTGATATTGAAAAGTCTCATGAGCTGGCATTTGATAAGTTGGTGCAAGACTTAACATCTGGAGTAATGCAGGGAAGCGACTTAAAGTTCGATGTTGACAGTGTTATCGGGGACGAAAATATTACCGATGAAGGACTGTGGGTAAAATTCGATGTTAAGCTAGTCCAAAAAATGATCGACGATGGCGTAGTTACGGTTTGGAATGGCTTAAGTGAACCTTTAGTTGGTTGGATTGTGCGCGGTTCAATGACAAAAGAAGATGCAAGCAATACCGTAAACGATCCTTCTAAACAGCCCAATGATGCGCAAATCGACGCAGGGCTAAATGACGAGCCAAGTGCTCCGGCAGTTTTATTAGCTTCAGGTAGTAACGATGAATTTGTAGAGGCGCTAAGTTCTCTTGGCAATACCAATAAGGTTAAGTTCTTATTGCCTGTAAATGACATTGATGATTTGTCGGTAATTTCTTTACAAGATGTACTGGCTAATAATGCTCAAGCAATAAGAACAGCTTCCCAAAGATATACCTCAGGTAATGCAGTGGTGGGGCTCTTAACTACTGGGACTGATGGCAAGTTGTATTTTTCATATCATGTTTACAACTTAGTTAGTGGGGCTGAAGTTATTAGTGGGGACTTAAGTGGTACTCCTACTGAAATTTCTGATGCCTTCTTAATGCAATTAAAAAAACATGCAGGAATGTTGGCTTCTTTAACGCCACCAACTCAAAGTTCATCAACAGGTGCGGAGAATGAATCAGCAAATAATGGAGCTGTGGATAAACAAGCTCCTGGAATTAAAGATTCTGAGCATGCGGTTATCCAAATTTTTGGTATAGAAGATGACGATGGCGAAATTCGCAAAGTTATAGACGCCTTGTATAATGCCGGGGTTCTTGATGTGGTGATGAGACCATCGATTGGTAGTATGTTCTTTGACCTAACCTATCCTGACACTTATAATTGTGTTGAGAGATTGGCAGGTATTTCAATTTTAAAGAAGCGAGCCGATGGATTAGTGTTTGACTTTATGTCAAAAGAAGAAAAGTCAGATGTTAACGGCACTTTTGGCGATAAATCTTCTGCATTAAATGAAAAAAATCCATATAATAATGAAGGATTAGATTCAACAGTCCCTGAAACACAAGAATTAAATACAGAAAATTCATCGACTGTAACAAAGAATACGGAAACTTCTCCGACTGCTACAGAACCGACTGTTACAAAGCCGACTGCTACAAAAAAAGTGCAAAGAAAAAATGGGTCACAGCGGTATCCAGATCCAAATTCTGTTTTGCATACAGGCGGAGGTCTTGGTAAGTAAAATATAGGAATATAGCAAAGTTATATGCTAGGCAATAATGACAGCAACAGTATGGGCGGACATCAGATCCCATTGTATATCGGACTTGGACAGCCTGAGGATACTTTTGCGTCTTTTTGCGTAGATGAAAGGGTTAACTCCGTTCCTTATTACTATTTAAAAAGCACCTTTGATAATGACCTTTGCAATGATGGCCGATTCCTTTACTTATACGGTCCTGAAGGTTCTGGCAAAACCCATCTTTTAAAAAGTGCAGCTAACGAAGCTCAATTAAAAGGGCTGACTTGGGTCGCTGTTGATATCTCTGATATCTTAGCGCTTGAAAATCCAACCATGTTGGATGGTTTGGAACAAAACTGCCAAGTTATTTGCCTTGATAATATCGACTCCATTGCGGGGCGCCCTGATTGGGAAGGCGAACTTTTTGCTTTGTTTAACCGTTGGCAAGCAACTGAAGGTGGGGTCTTTATCGTTACCGCATCTAAAGATCCGGAAGAAGCTGGTTTTAAAAAGCGCGACTTATTAACACGTCTTGAAAGTGGAGCTTCTTTGGCAATAAAACCTTTACCTCAAGATCGAATTGCCGAAGCTTTAGTCGTAAGAGAACGTGAAAAAGGTAATGTGCTAAGTCGACGTAATGCTCAGCAAATAGCTAAACGTTGTGAAACTATGAATGAATCCGTCGCTGTATTAAACAAGATGGTTAAGGCGGTTATGGTTAATAAAAAGCAAAAGTTCACCGACTTAATTCTGCGTAACGTTTTAGGGCTTAAAGATTAAATAATAAGCAACAAATCAATTGGTTGTTTACTTCCATTAAATAAAACTCGGATTTTCATATTTTTTATGACATATGAGTAAGTCCGAGTTCATAGCCC
>ERZ1034739.74-NODE-74-length-36756-cov-70.422277_pt1 | contig 36756 bp, 39 predicted proteins | sample MGYA00520636_ERZ1034739 | MGnify/ENA primary metagenome ERZ1034739 (study PRJEB33766, sample SAMN09781703) | gut metagenome | biome: gut microbiome | host: Homo sapiens | place: Madagascar | study: EMG produced TPA metagenomics assembly of the PRJNA485056 data set... | reverse complement strand
CTTTTATTATCAACATAATGTAATTATAATACTCAAAAATTATAATTTAGACTAAAAAACTGCAAAACATGAATGATACAAAATTCTCTAGAACCATCGAGCTCCTTCAACGGAACATGAGCACCGAGCTAATAACAGCTCTTAATGACCCACGTACGGTTGAAGTAATGCTTAATCCAGACGGAAGTCTGTGGGTAGAAAAGCTTGGACAACCTTCCGAAAAGGTAGGCTATTATGAAAAGACAAAAGCTATGGCCTTCATGGAAACCATATCTGCTTATCACAATAAAGAACTTACTGCTAACAAGCCTATATTGGAATGCGAGCTGCCTTTAGACGGATCACGATTCAGTGGTCTAATTTCCCCTGTCACTTCTGGACCATGTTTCACTATCAGAAAAAAAGCTATCTCAATTTTCACTCTTTCTCAGTATGTTGAGAACGGAGTAATGAATGAACACCAGAAAGAATGCATTACATCAGCAATTCAAAATCACAAAAATATCCTAGTGATAGGTGGAACTGGCTCAGGTAAGACAACTCTTGTTAATGCAATTATTGAAGAGATGGTCACGCAACGGCCTGAAGAACGCCCCGTTATCATAGAAGACACTGGAGAGATCCAGTGCTCTGCAACAAATGCAGTCCAGCTTCATACAACTATAGATGTCTCCATGACAGACCTCTTAAAAACAACACTCAGAATGAGACCAGATCGCATTCTTGTGGGGGAAGTAAGAGGACCAGAGGCTTTAGATCTGCTGATGTCTTGGAATACCGGTCATCCCGGCGGTTCAGCAACTCTCCACGCCAACGATGCCAAGGCAGGATTAGACAGACTTGAAACTCTCATTTCAATGAACAAAAACGCTCCATCCGAAATAAAGCCTTTAATTGCCGAAGCTGTCAATATCGTTGTCTGCATTGCTCGAACTCAGACTGGTCGAAAAATTAAAGAAATACTTGAAGTAAATGGATATAGCAATTCAGAGAACACCTATTTAACAAGGATTTTATAAAACATGACTGTTACCCATATTTAGCATGTGCTAAATATTTTTCTTAACTTAGTTAACTTTAATAAGGAAATTTCAATGTTAAAACATATGTTAAAACAACTATCACTTTTCATTTCTGTCTTTGCCTTATGTGGCATATCAGTGGCCGTTGCTAAAGAAACCGGAACAGGTATGCCCTATGAAAGCATGCTGACTAATCTTTCTAATTCCTTGACCGGACCTGTTGCCAAGGCAGTTGCTCTTATCGGTATTGTCGGTTCTGGCGCTGCTCTTATCTTCGGCGGTGAGATTTCAGGATTTTTAAAATCTGTAATTTACCTGGTACTGGTATGTTCACTTCTGATTATGGGTAACGTAATTGTCGAAAAATTCGGATCTTCCGGCTATGAGATTACTCAGGAAGCGGTTATGAATGCTTCTCCTGCTTATTTAAACTCTGATTCAGCAACTGTGATTATAAAGAATTAGTCTTTCAAAAATCATGTTATACGGCTCTGTCTTGTATTATCAAGGCAGAGTTTTAAAGGAATAATTAATGCTTAGAAATATACCTATCCACCGCTCTTTGCACAGAGCAAATACCTTTATGGGAGGAGATCGTGAAGTAGTAATGATGGCTGCTCTTATCACAATTTCATCAATTGCCGTTGGTCAGAATCTTGTGTCAGCCGTTTGTGGTATTTGCTTCTGGTTCATGGTGCTTATACCTTCAAGAAGAATTGCCAAAAGAGATCATTTGATGCGAACTGTTTTTTTTGCATCCTTTGCGTTCCGACAGAAATATTTTCCTCCGCATACGCATATCCTCGCAAATCCCAAAAATAACTACAAAGCAGTATTAACAAAATCAGGTATGACATACAAGGGATGATAAATGGATTATATCAGCATCATTGTAACAGTAGTTTCCATTGTGGGAATTATTACAATTCTTCTCTTTATTGATCTTTTAATTTTTGTACTACATGGGAAGCATTTTTTAAGAAATAGTCAAAAACGTAAAGGTTTTTCAGATTTGCTGAATTATGCAGCATATATTGACGATGGCATCATAATCTGTAAAGACGGTTCCTTAATTGCGTCATGGGAATATTCTTCAGGGGACACTTATTCCACTACGGATGAAGAACGCAATAATCTCAGCAGTCAGATAAACAACGCCATTAAGGACTTAGGTTCAAACTGGATCTTCTATGTAGATTCCATTCGTTCTCAAACATCATCCTATTCTGACAGAAATAATTCAAATTTTCCTGATGAAATCAGTCAGGCCATTGATAATGAACGAAGGGCTTTTTTCAATGCTCAAAACACCGTTTTTAAAACCAAAACCATAATTACAGTAGTTTTCGTTCCTCCTCTTCTGGCAGAACAGAAGCTCACTGATTTAATGTTTGTCGATGAAATTAAAAATGCTCAGAAAAACCGAAGCATTCAGGAACAGCAGCAGGAATCAACAAATAAGCTGGTCGAAAAATTCAAAAACGAAATCAGCAAGCTTGAACTCCGTCTCGGTATTGTCTTCAAACTCAGAAGATTAAAGACTTACAAGAAGCTTGATTCTGAAGGAAATGAAGTAACTTATGATGAATTGCTGGAACATCTGAATTTCTCAATTACCGGAAAACAGCACCCGATTCAGCTTCCATCTCAGATGATGTACCTTGACAGCATCATTGGCGGTCATGATTTCTTTTCAGCAATTACACCAAAAATTGACGATACCTTTGTCCAGGCAATTAACATCGAAGGATTCCCTAACGACAGCTATCCGGGAATTCTGAATATTCTTTCTGATATGCCTTGTGAGTACCGCTGGAATACCAGGTTCATCTTCATGGATGAATTTGAAGCCGTTGCAATCATGGACAAATACCGAAAGAAATGGAGACAGAAAATCAGAGGATTCTTCGATCAGCTCTTCAACACCAATTCGGGCAAAATCGACTCTGACGCACTCGCTATGATGCAGGACAGCGAAGAAGCAATAAACGAAGTCAAGAGCGGTTATGTATCGAGCGGATTTTACACCTCTGTCGTTCTTGTATATGACAAATCCAGAGAAAACCTGGAACAGACTGTTCAGCAAATTCAGAGACAGATCATGAAGCTTGGCTTCTCAGCACGTGTGGAAACTGTAAATGCCACTTCTGCATACATAGATTCATTACCGGGGCATTACCACAACATGAGACAGCCTCTCATGAATACTCTCAATCTGTCAGACATGATTCCAACCAATACTATCTGGACCGGACTTGAACATTGTCCTTGCCCTATGTACCCAAAGAACGCCCCTGCCCTGATGTACTGTCTGACAAACGGAGCTTCCCCTTTCAGATTAAATCTTCACGTCAGAGATTTGGGACATACTTTCGTTTTCGGTCCCACCGGCGCAGGAAAATCTACATTACTTGCAACTTTGGCTGCTCAGTTAAGACGTTATCAGGGAATGCACATTTACGCCTTTGACAAAGGCTTATCAATGTATCCGTTAACCAAAGCCGTTGGAGGCTGTCATTTTGCCCTGGCTGGCGATGATGCAAGTCTCAATTTCTGCCCTCTGGCGTTTCTTGAAACTCAGGGAGACAGGGCTTGGGCTTCAGAATGGATTGAAAACATCCTCTTGCTGAATGACATCAAAATAACACCTGTCCAGAGAAATGTTATCGCCCAGGCAATTGAATCAATGCATAACACCGGAGCAAAAACCTTAACAGATTTCACAAACACTGTTCAGGACATAAACATCAGAGAAACTTTAAAACCTTATACCATTGAGGGTTTGCTTGGTCATCTGCTTGACGCTTCTGAAGACGGTTTGACATTCAGTGATTTCTGTACATTTGAAATAGAAGACCTGATGAATCTCAGCCCTAAGTACTGCCTTCCTGTTCTCCTCTATCTGTTCAGAAGAATTGAAAAGAACCTCAAAGGCGAGCCATCTGTCATCTTCCTTGATGAAGCCTGGCTGATGCTCGGAAATCCTGTTTTCAGGGAAAAAATCAGGGAATGGCTGAAAGTTCTTCGTAAAGCCAATTGCGCTGTTGTAATGGCGACACAGTCATTAAGCGATGCTGCCAATTCCGGAATTTTGGATGTTATCACCGAATCCACAGCGACAAAAATCTTCCTGGCCAATGTTTATGCTAGGGAAGACAACAACATTGAGCTTTATAAGGGTATGGGACTTAACTCAAGACAGATTGAAATCATCTCCCAAATGATCCCTAAACGTCAGTACTACTACGTTTCTGAAAACGGCAGAAGACTGTTTGAACTGGCTTTGGGACCATTAACCCTATCCTTTGTCGGCGCAACTGACAAAGAATCAATAGCAACCATCAAGAATCTGGAACATGAATACGGCGATTATTGGACTGTTTCATGGCTTAAATCCCGTGGTATCGATCTTGAAGATTATTTAACAGATGAGAATTTTGAAAATGAGCAATAAAAACAAACTCCAGGAAAGAAATGAAACGTTTTTGGCAGGCGGTCGCAGAAAAGGCGAATCCGATAATCCCTTTCTCTCTACAAGAAGAACATGGAACGACTATCTTGCAGCCCAGGTCGCTTCCCGTAAGCTTTGGCAAGTTATGACAAGTCTTTCTCTGCTCATTGCTCTGGTAGCTGTTTTTGGATGTGTCTATAACAGCACAAAATCAAAATACATCCCTTATGTTATCGAGGTCGACAAACTCGGACATGTGGCAGCTACTTCCGGTCCGTTGGAAATCTCAACATTCAGCAATCAGAGAGTCATTCAAGCGACACTAGCAGATTTTATCGAACAGGCCAGAACTGTTACTCCGGATGTTAGCATCCAGAGAAAACTTATTTTTAAGCTTTACGACAAGATGAATCAATCAGATCCTGCGACTCTCAAAATGAATGAATTTCTCAACGGAGATCCAGAGAAAAATCCATATAAAAGAGCAGAAAAAGAGATGGTTAATGTGGAAATCACATCAATTCTTGCTCAGAGCGATACCACATATCAGATTGAATGGGATGAAAGCACTAGAACCAGAACCGGTTCTTTAAAAAGCAAATCTCATTGGAAAGCCCTTATCACAATCTATATCGTGGACAGCCGTGATTTCACAGAGGAAATGATCCGCAGTAATCCAGCAGGAATCTACATCGAAAACTTTTCATGGACCAAAATTTAAATTTGTAAGGAATAAAAATGAACAATTTATCAAAAGTAATTTCAGGTATTGCAAACAAAGGCCTTATATTTTCTTTCTTATTGCTTCCACTCGGAGTTCATGCAGAAGATGAAGCGGCAACTCAGGAAAATCAGCAGTCATTCAATGATGAATTCGTCTACGAGTACTTTTATGGAGAGGATGTAGAACTCACGCCCCAGGAGTTGAAAGCTCTTAAATTAACCCAGGATTGGAAGAACACCACGGCATCCACCGCACCTGTAAGAGGACCAGCCGGATCAATCCAGTTCATTTTTGGCGGTCAGTCAATTGATATCGTCTGTGCCGTTCTTCAGGTTTGCGACATTCAGCTTCAGCCCGGAGAAGAGGTGAATTCAATTCATATCGGCGACAGTGCCAGATGGAAGATTGAACCGGCAATCACCGGGTACGGAGCTTCAGAAATTCAGCATTTGGTTATCAAACCTCTTGACAATAATCTTAAAACAAATCTGCTTGTTACCACTAACCGCCGTTCATATCACATGAATCTGAAATCTCACAAAACAGAACTGATGCCCGAAGTAAGCTTTATCTATCCGGAGGAAGCTATTCAGAAATTCAAAATCAAGAATCAGAGACAGCAGTCATTCATGGCAAATAACACCATTAGCTCAACAAATGAATACCTAGGTGATCTCGACTTTGATTACAAAATTAAAGGTGACAGCCAGATAGACTGGACACCGGTGCGTGTCTATAACAATGGCGTTAAAACCATTATTCAGCTTTCTGACAAAACAACCTATACAGAAATCCCTACTCTGCTAGTCCTGGATAAATCATCGAATAAGGAAAAACTCGTAAATTACCGATTCATCAATAATAAATTTATCGTTGATTCTGTATTCAATACGGCTGTCCTGATCATGGGTGTGGGGTCTGACCAGGAAAAGGTAACAATCAGCAGAATTTCAAAATAGGAGAAGTGATCAGAATGAAACATTATTTTTCATGTGCCTTAATCGCTATGTCAGTACTTTGTTCCGGTTGTGTAACTCCCGTAAAACAAACTACCGGTACGATTGCCACTGCCGATATTTCAGCAAGTTCTTCAGCAATAGCCAAGGATTCAGTGTTATTTCTCAGCCAGCAGTTTTCGCCAGCAAACACAAGATTGAATATTACTCAGAGCGTTCTTCAGAATGATGTTTTCAGTCAGGAATTTGTTGACCAGCTCAGACAGAGAGGCTTTGAAATTCAGGAAAATTCGGCTGTCAGCTCATACAACAACATGAATTTCACTCTTGATAGCAATGACAGCATGGGATTCATAAGAATTCTCATCAATATTGATAACTCTACTTACAGCAGGTGTTACTCAAACAGCGGATCACCTCTTTCCTCTTGGTCTGTAATCAAAAAATAAGGAGGATAAAAGTGTCTAACGATCTTAATAATGAACAGCAGCCAATACCGGAAAACGAGCTGGATCCAGAAAATAACCCAATGCGAGTATCAGGATCCAAATATCTTTCTGACACTGCTCGCAAGGCTGTTTTGGGGATTGGGATCCTCGGATTGGGGATTCTATTTACCACACTCATGGGAGATGACTTCTTCAGCGATCCTAATGACAACAAAAAAGAAGATAAGGTCAGCAAGAATGTTATTGCCGATAACTCCCTGAATGCCGAAGTCATTAACGGAATGGCAGGTCCGGAATCCATTATTCCGGCAAATCTTGATACCGGAATTGTCGGAGAAAACAATGAAACCGATATTCCGAATGACTCAAATACCATTGCCATGACTGAAACACCTTCAGGAACAAGAATTCAGTTAATCGATCCAAATAGCAAAAATCATGGCTCTGTAAATCTGCCTCCTCAAAACACAATGCAACAGCCGTCCTATGAAGATGAGGCTGCCAGACAAAGGAGAATGGACAAGGAAAGAGAACGCCAGCAAATAAGACAAAATAAGATCCAGATGTTCAACAGTTCCGTAAACTCTCCGTCAAAAATGGCTGTGGCATACGAAAAACCGAAGACTTCCGCAAGCTATTCTGCTGTTCCACCTTCATCTTCAAATACCAGTGAAAGCCTTTCTTATGCAAAACAGGAAAGAGAACGAATTCTAAGTCAAATGGCGGATCTCAATGATCCCAACGGCAGTTATCAGCAAAAGATAAACGCCATGAGAAATGGGAGTACTTATCAGCCATCAGAAAACAATGCGACAAGATTTTCAATAACCACAGCTTCATCAACAGAAACAGGGGATAAGTGGACACTTGATTCTTCTGTACAGGCTCCGAAAAGACTGTCTATCATTACCGGATCAGTGTTGCCGGCAACTCTTATTACCGGCATAAACTCTGATTTACCCGGAAAAATCATTGCTCAGGTGTCTCAGAACGTTTATGACTCTCCGACTGGCAGATTTATGTTAGTGCCACAGGGGACAAAAATCTTCGGCACTTATGAATCCGGTGTTGTTTATGGTCAGGAACGAGTGCTTGTTTCATGGAACAGACTGATATTTCCGGACGGAAAAACGATTGATATAGGTTCCATGAATGGTACGGATCAGGCCGGATATTCAGGAATGAACGACCTGGTAAACAACCATTACCTTCGTCTCTTTACATCATCATTCCTGCTGTCTGTTATTTCTGCCGGTATAACCTATTCTCAGGACAAATACACCTCTAATAACGAAAACGGAACAACAGCATCTTCCGCAATGGCTCAGTCATTTGGAAGCCAAATGGGAAATACCGCTCTTCAGATGATTCAAAAGAACATGAATATCAGCCCTACTTTGGAAATACGCCCTGGATTCAAAATTAACGTTATGGTAACCAAGGACATTATTTTTACAAAGCCTTATCAGAATTATGATTATTAGGAGATTTTAATATGATTAAAAAATTAGCTTTATCACTAAGTTTATTGGCAATTATTCCAGCTGTTTCTATGGCTGGTGTACCGGTAATAGAGGCAACTTCGGCCATTTTCATGCCACTTTCGTACATTGAACAGCTCCAGACTCAGCTGAATACTATCAATCAGTATGAACAGATGATTCTTGATTATGAGAACCAGATTAAACAGCTTCAAAATATCGTTGTAAATACCAGATTTGACAACATTAAAATCACCAATCTTCAAGATCTTCAAAACGCCTTAAACCTTGCCAAAGGTAGATATCTTGCTGCAATTCAACAGTACAACTCCATAGCTACTAAAACTAATAAACTCACGGATGACGGTTGCGATTTCTTAAATAAATTCGAACTTTGTTCTAAAGAACAGCAGGAAACATTACAAGAACTTTCGAAAGAACTTAAGGAAGAACATGAAAAATTGATTGAAGATAATGACCCAAATAAAGAAGGAACAACAGCAAACGTAATAACAGAGCAGAAACGAAAACTAGATAACATGTATGGTCAGATGGCTAATTTAAATCCAGAAACAACAGGCACCAACCAGTTTCTATCTAACTCACAGGAATTACAGCACTTTTCTGCAGAACAGCTTCTCAAGATACAGGATCAGGCTCAGGATATAAAAACAGCTCAGAAGGATTATTTTCTCTATCAGAGACAGAAGGATGTTAAAGATCAAGAAATAATACAAAAAAAATTCAGATCACCCGAAAGTCGAGCCTGGAGAACCAACAAAGTTTATAAAGACCATTACTAGAACTAGAGATAAAACATGCTAAAAATCATACTAAAGCCAATAGGAATCTTGTTGCTGGCAATAGGATTTTTTATATCTATTGAATCAGTGCTAAACATTGCTTTGGCGGCTGATTCAGCCAGCAATTTTCATGTAAATATTTTGAATGAAATAGGTGACACTTTTAGAATAACAGCCTCAACCTGGGCCGACAAACTCAAAGGATATGCTTTATCTCTGTTCTGGATGCTAGCTTCTATATCGCTAACCTGGACAGCTATAGAACTAGCTCTAAAACATGCTGAATTCGGAGAAATAGTCGGTGAGCTTGCAAAGTACATAATTTTCACAGGACTTTTTGTATTCCTCTTAGAGAGTGGTCCTTACATTGCTGGTTTAATCTTTGAAACTTTCTCGAAATTAGGAGGAATTGGAGCAGGACTTGGGACAGGAAGTTCAGGCTTACCAACAATGTCTCCATCAGACATCGTAGATGTAGGCCTCGACTTCTATGAAACAACAACAACCAGTCTAAGCTGGATGGGAATTGGTACGGCTTTCTGCTCTCTTATACAGACTGCGGTAGCTATCGTATTCTTTATATTTTGTTTAATAATAGCGATTAAGGTTTTGGTTCAAATCATATCACTTTGGTGTTATATGTACGCTGGAGCTTTCCTTCTAGGTTTCGGTGGCTCACGTTGGCATAGGGATATAGCCATCAATTATTTCAAAGGAGTTCTGCATGCCAGTGTGAAGTATTTTGCGATGCTATTTGTTATTGCCATCATGAGAGACCTTATGAACATTCTTTTAAAGGATATGAGTTTTGAGCAACCGATAGCAATGCTGCAAGCACTTGCATTACCTATTATTTTTTACATGATCATGGAAACCGTACCTGACATGATCGCAGGAATTGTTAGTGGAAAATTTGATTTTACATCAGGTCCAGCTGCTTCAGCTGTGGCAGGTGCAATGGCAGGAGGTGTGACAGGAGCTGCAACATCAACCGTTATGGCAGCCCAGGGAACGGCTGCTGTTGCCAAGGGCGCATCACGGACTATTGACTACATGAGCAAACATTCTGTTTCTGAAGGTATGAAGGATCTTAGTAATGCCATATCTCAATCATCAGCAGGACAGGCAGTAAAAGCAGGCGCTAAAAATGCCGGACAGATAGGTCAGGCAGCAGCAAATATTACAAAAGGTGCAGCCAAAGGAGCAGCCAAAGGCATATCCGCTGCCAGCGGCTTTGGTGCTATGGCTGCTATTGAACCTTTACAAACGGCACATGCTGTTCTGCAGAAAGGTGCATCAGGTACAAAATCAAAACTGGTTGCTGGATATAACGCGATTAAAGATTCAGGAGTAAAAGCGTTGAAAAACGGTATGACCCAGGCAAAAGCCACTGTATCTGAAAATATAACACAGCCTTTTAAGGCTGGCGTAAATGCTGCAAAACCAGATACAAATAAATTAAGCAACTCAAACAACAACTCAAACCAAAATCAAAAGGTCTAAAAATGAAATTTAAAAAATTGGTAATTTCTCTTGCAATTATGATAGCGATAACACCTGCTATCTCTTCCGCTGCATCCGATGATGAATGTGGTATATGGTTATGCGCTCCTATAGGCTTTGCTCCAGGAGATTGTGCTGGACCGCACCGAGCAATGATCCGGAGAATTCATAAATTGCAATCCCCCCTGCCATCACTTTCATCATGTGGAAGCAATGTTAACACTGACACAGTGGTTGCACATGACGGCAGAGCTGCTTATATACCTTCTCATGAAATTTGTCTGGAATACTCTGAAGAAACGATTTACACAGCTTATGGTCCCAAAATCAATAAAACATGCATTAGATATGGAGAATCAGGTGACAGCTGGGTAAAAGACAGATTTTGTAACCCGAATTGCGGTAATACCGGATGCAACCCCGATCCTAAAGGATGTATCAGAACTGATTACTATGTTGAAGTTTTAAACGCTGATGGAACCGTTATCGGCCAACCGTACTTCTTTAACATAGACTAATCATCTAAAAGTTACCACCCAAAAAAAAGAAAGGCATCAATTGATGCCTTTTTTCTTTTTGTACTTTAGTCACCAATAATACAGTGATCGAAAGCATTAAGTCCGCCCCAGGATGTTACTGAAACTTTTGAAACCTTAACATTGCCGGAATCAACAACCTGACCATCATCATATTGTTTCCACGGTTCAGTTTTTTTATTCATATCTAAAGTAACGTCAAAATTTTGTGTTCTAAAATCAACATATGGATAATACTTTCCCGAAACCTTAATCATGCCAAATTTCCCTTTAGCTGAAACTACTCTACCACGATACAATTCGTTTGCTCTGACCTCATTTTTCTTGGCAGTAGCACACATTTCTTCTATGAGCGGATTACTAACAATATCAGGATCAGACTTAGAAGATGAGGCTGTTTTAGTGGTAGCAATACTATCTGAGTTGCTTTCTCCCACCGTAGGAAGCCTAAAATCGGTCAGATTGCAACCTGCAATAAGAAGTGATAACAGACCAACTGAAATTAACGTTTTTTTCATAGTTTTATCCCTTTAACAAAACACTATTTTTAAACTTTTTTTCTAAAGAACTTAGCTAATTCTTATCCCTTTTGTAGCAGCCACAAACTCTAGTGACCATACTAATAGTCGTATTTAGCAATTCTGCAGTTTTTGAAATTGATAACGGAGGATTGCTTAAAATATGACATTCAATAATCTTCTTGTGCAGCTCCTTATTAGGTCTTCTGCCCTGGTACTTCCCCTTTTGCCGAGCAATCTCAATACCTTCACGCTGGCGCTTTCTCCTGAATTCGTAGTCATCACGAGACATCTGTAAAGCTATCTTAAGAAGGAGCTCCTGCATTGATTCTAAAACAATTTTTGACATTCCATCTTCAGATCTATCAATGATATCTGAGAAATCAACAATTCCAGGAACAAGCAACTTCGCTCCTTTTGCCTTTATCTGAGAAATAAGACTTTGTGCATCAGAGATCGGAAGTCTGCTAATACGATCCATCTTTTCTGCAACAACATAATCACCAGGTTGAAGTTCACTTATAAGCTTTTGCAGTTCCGGTCTGTTTTCTATAGCCCCTGAAGCTTTTTCACGATAAACACCAGCGACATAAAAACCTTGCGATTTTGCATCATCAATCAGATGTTCCTGACGTTCAATAGTCTGTTCCTCTGTCGATACTCGAATATAGATACGAACATTGCCCTTTGCAGTCATTATCTTCCCCGGCTTTTCTTGGGTTCCGTAATTGAAAGCTCTTGGTGAGAGTCTTTTCTGGATAACGGATCTGATTTTGTTGACTTTCTCAATTCATTAAATTCATCTCTTGCTTTTGCTACCTCATTAACTTCTTGATCACACAATCTTTTCCAACCTCTGTCTATAAAAGGCTTCAAATCCGTACCGACTGGGACATACCAATGCTTGATTTTCCGATCCCATTTAGCACCAAGATTACGAGCTTCTTCATATTTAACACCTATAGGGGGATTCAAATATACATCTGTTGAACAATTATTGTTAGATTCTGAAATATTAGAAATATTTAGATTTTTATAAAGAATTTCGGATTGTTCATTCAATTCCAACGCAATTGTTTCTAAATCAATCTTTCCATTCAAGATGTTATCGAATAATAAATTATCTTTGTATCGTTCAACAAGAACATCGGGACTTCTTGAAAAATTGAATAATCGCTCTGCATTATCTTTTGAAAACCTATCACTGTAATTAAATACTAAAAAATGGAGGTCATATAAATCCCTTACCTTGCTTCTTGAAGTATCACCATCATAGGCAGCTTGCAACTTATAATCAATTAGCCTTTCAACGCTTGCAAAGCGTATTCCATCAAATTCATAAACATCTGAGTCTGGAACAGGAGTTCGATATGAAATCTCCATCTTTAATTTTGACATCTCATTTAATGAAGGTATATAATAATCAATAATATATCTACTTACTGTCTGTGTATCTTTCTTGACATAAACATCTTTTAATTGAATATCAAACGGAATAGAATTCTTTATTTTATTAAGCAGATTTAGTTTTCTTGGTGCATCGAAATCTAAATCTTCGGAAAATCTAGTTAAGCCATATCCTAAAAATAGAGCAGTTCCACCTTTCAAAACCAAAGGGGTATCAGCTAAATTTCTAAGAATAGCCACCATTAACTTTTTATGATAACATTCCTTATCTGTTAACTTTACTCCGCAATTGGATTCTGTGCCTTCCACTGTTGCAATACCTCATACTGTCTATTATCTAGTTTCTTCTCCAAAACGGATAAAACATCATACACTCTTTCCTTATCTTCAAGACTTGGAAACCAATCATCTAATATTAGAGTATCAATATTTCCAGACTGTAAGACAGAAACATACAAAATATCAACAAATGCTCTTGGATGATCTGCAACCCACACAGGAGAACATTTCGGATAATACCCCATTTGATTTAAACGGATAGTACCATCTATAATGCCCAACTCACCAAGAAACCAATTTGTATTAAACTTCTGACCTTCTCCAAAAATCCACAGATCAAGCTTACCGTTCTCCGGATGATCCCAATATACACTACTATGCCAATCCCCAGTATGTTCAGGGCTATTAATATTAAGCGCAAGAATACTACTGACATAAGTCTGAGGAGTAGTTCTCGGTAAATTTAACATATTACTAATCCTTTTTGTTACTGTACTTTTTCCAGAGCCGTTAGGCCCTGCAAAAAGTACTAACCTACATTTGTGATCAAGCATTTGCATAAAGAGCCTTTTCCCAATCATAGTCCGGAGCTTCAGATCTTACTTCAATTTTGTAATGATCACCAAGACCAACAATCTCCCGATGTTTATCTTTATAGACACGTGAAGTACATCCTTCAGGTTCATCACCTACACCAATATAAATATAGCCAACCTTCTCAAAGTTTTCTTTCCATACTTCTTCCGTCAGTTCCTGAAAAAACTTAGGATCCTCGGTTATTGAAAGCTCATCAATTTCATTATCAATCATAAAAACTCCTCACAAGAGTTAATAAAATTTGTTCTCAACCAGCAACCTAAAAGGTATACCCAAACAAGGTAAGCTATTAGAGTAACCTACAAGGTATATTATAACTCATTTACTCGATATATACAAGGTAACTTATTTGACTCGTTCCAAACTTTGTCAATGATTGTGCTTTACAGTCCCTAACTTCACATAACGGTTCATACCAACTGGATTTTCGTGATGTGGTGATTACGGAAACTCTTGATACTTGATACTCGATTCCGTTATTCTTTAATGATCCTCCGTATCACCTTTCTTATTTGATGTTGTCTTGTTAAGACGTTTATTCAGCTTTTCAACATAAGCTTCTGTTTGTTTCTTCTCTTCAGTCAGCCCGGAAGCCTCATATACAAATGAAGCATACTTACACATGATCTCGATTCTGGGAATTAAATGGTCATTCCGATGATATCTGTTCTGAACATAGCTATCTGTTTTATGATTGATATACGCTTCTTTTTCGTCCTTCCCAAATGCCTTATCTTTATCGATAAAGTCAATTGTAGTCCTGAAAATTGCCCTTGTTCCATGAAGACAAAATTCATCTTTAAAATTTTTTGCGATAAATCTTCTTAAAATGGAAATTACAGTTTGATGTGATTTTTTTGAATACAATACTTTATCTGTATCTATCATCTTATGAATAAAATCAGGGACAGGCATCCTAAAATCGGCTTCAGCTCCATTTTTGGTGCATTTAGTTTTTATGTAAACAGTTGTTAAAACATCATTTTCATCATAATCAATCTTTCTCACAGCATCAATGTAATTAAACGTTTCACTTATTCTTGTCCCTAAAATGAAATGCAACACAAGAAATCTGTACATACTAATATCAATTAGCCCTTTAACCTTTTTAAAGAACTCGGTTAGTATTTTCTTGGCTTCAATATCATCTATCCATTTTTCACATTTCAGTGCAGCACGAACCCCCTGGGAAAATTTTTTGAACTTGTGTAAATGCTTTGTACAGGGATTATAATTAACAATCTCCTCACGCACCAGCCAAGAGAAAACTGAATTTACTATATTTAAATACTGATATTCACTGCTATTAGTAACGTTAAATTTCTCTATAACCTCCCTGTTTATTTGCCCAACACTAACATCCTTCCACGATTCAGAATCACTGCTTATATTTTTCAAAATATTTTTAAAAGCTGTTATATACGATATTCTTGTCCATTTTTTTAAATTCCTCCTGTTTATATACAAATTTAGAAGTTCCCCTATCTTTCTATCATTTTCTCTTTGATTAGTAATTTCTTTTTCGACATCTGTAACAACTATATTAATATTATTATCTTTTAAAAACACAGCCATTTTCATAAAAACTTCATAACTTATCTCAACTTTAAAGCTTCCACTCAATATTACCTTTTGCTCATTTGTAACATCCATCAATTAGAATTCCTTATTCTTACCAAAAAAATAAGGAAATTACACAATACATGCAATTTCCTTAATTCCAGTAATTATCGTATTTAAAACCTATCTGCCTCGAAACTTCACCTTATCTGTTGCTAATACTTGTTTACTATGCTCCATAGCAGAAGTTTTTGAATTTCTTAAATAACAAGATTTTTGTTCACTTAATTCATATTCTCTCTGATATTTATTTACAGCGACATCAGCCCTCTTCCACTTGTTGAACAAATTCAAATCCGTACCGGCTGGGACATACCAATGCTTAATTTTACGATCCCATTTTGCACCAAGACTCTTTGCTTCATCTTTATCGTAAAACGGAACAACCAAATATGTGTCAGCATAAGCAGGGTTGACCTTATGCGGAACATTCATTTCTTGCCGTTCCTGCATTTTTCTGTATTCGCTTTGTTCGCCAATTTCATCTCGTTTGTCCAACGAGTTAACTGCATCAGCCTTGATACCTTTTACATCAAGCTCCTGGTTCAATTCAACCAGTTGTTTAAGAGTTTCGGCATGAGCAATAAGGTCGCTCAATTGTCCTACATAAACCTGCTTTTCTTCGGCACTTAACGATTCTTTTACTGTCTGATCATTTAGATACTTGATTGCTTTATTTAGAACAGTTTGTAAATTCTCAAGTTTTGACATACTGCTTTTAAGCTTCTGTCTTTCTTCAAATTTATTTTCCTTTAAAAATGACTCAAACTTATCATTTTTCTTTTTTAAATCATTTGCATGTGCTGAATCTAATAATTTAGTAGCTTTTCTATCATCTTCCGTCAAATCAGGCACAGTGTAAATTTTTACACCTCCACCATCGGAAATATGCTTTATAACATCGCCTTTATCACCACCAACTCCACATATATATCTCATTTTGGTACATAAATCTGATTGTGGTAATTTTGTTTCACCGCCTCTTTTATCAAATGCAACAACAGTAATATCATTTTCAAAATACTGTCTCTTGCTTTTAGCTTCTTTATTTGCATCAAACAATAACTTATTTGCTTCGCTCAAAGTCAAATAATATCCTCGCTCTGCAAACGTTTTTTCTACATTGACGCCCTCTCCGTCAGACGACTTATCTAAACATGCATAAAAGACCATTGCTGGCATTTCTTTTTCTTTTAGCACATATTCCAATGCCTGACTATTATAGGAAATACCATTAATCAGATCTGCACGATTCCACCCATTATCGTCAACCTTTCTCTCATGTTCTTTGATTCTGTCCCACGCAAACCAGTTCTTATACATCAGACCATTGTTTTCTTCTGGCAATACATCATTAATTTTCTTAAATGTCTCAAAATCAATGTTCTTATAGTAGCCACGTTCTTTTTTGCATTTTTCGTAAATGATTTCTAATTCACTTTTTTTATTTTGACTTTGACTCTGCTTGTCAGGTAAAAATTCAGAAAACTTAGATAAGTCATGTGTCTCTTTAGTTATATAGAATTTGTTTTCTGATATATCATAGAAAGCACCTAAATCAATCAGCTGTTTTTCAAAATTTTGCTCGTCTTTCGTTGATATTAAGTAAATTCTGTCTTCAGCTAAAATATTATTCTGTGAAAAGCTCGTAATAAACTTTTGTGCTTCGTTCGCTTTTTTGGTTGCTTCGATAATCTCCTTCTTGTCATCCTTTAATATCTTTGACCATGATTCAACATACGAAGCATGATTCTCAAGATTATGACCAATGCCTAAATTCATGCAAAGCATAAAACTTGAAATTTCCGCAACAAGCTCCTCTCTGGCATAGTTTGGAGTTCCGAATCGGCTGTTGTATGGTCTGTCCAATCTCGCCTTATGCCCTGTCCAGTGTGAAAGTTCATGAAGTGCAGTACTGTAAAATCCTTCCTGGGTTTTGAACTTTTCCTTTTTTGGCAAATTAATGTAGTCTTTTGCCGGGGCATAAAAAGCCCTGGAACCGGTTCCGAACACTATCTGAGCGTTGGTATTCTTAATTAAATCTTCAGCCCTCTGTAAATTTTTCCATACCTGCTCCTGAGTAACATCGCTTGCTAACGGCTGAGAATACTTGTGTTCCGGAGGAAAGCTGATTTGCTTAACATTGAAGACTGTAAATGTATTGATTATTGGCGGATCAAGCTCCTCAATTTCAGTAACCTGCTTGCCATCCTTATCTAAAACAGGTTTACCCTTGTCATCAAGTACCGGAACTTCTCGTTCAAAAATAAAGGTTCTCAATGGAACACCATGTTCACCTGCCTTCACGTATCCACCGGCAGCCTTGGCCTGATTAAACGTCATCCATCTTGAGTCCTGATAACCGTTAAGCTCCTCCGTTATAAATAAAAGAGTGGCGTTTGAACCTTTATAAAATGTTCCGGTTTCAGGATTCCTTGGTGCCATGTTCATCATGTCTTCGGTTGACCACGGTTTTGTCCAAGGTGCAGTACCGCTCTCAATGGATTTGATGAAAAGATCAGCTACAAAATCGTTGTACTTTTGCTCTGCGCTGACTCTTGTTGTCTTTGTCGTTGGCGTATTTCTATTCTTCTGAGCCATTTTTGCCACCTTTCGCAAAAAAAATTCTTGAAAACTCTGTAGAATTAATTATAATTAAATTGGCAGCTGAGTGTAACGCCAAAAAAGCTCCTTTCCCGGAGCACTCCCTCGGCTGCCCTTTTTTATTCCTTACTTATTTTTCTTATTTTCCCCTTTGTTCATGTAAAACTGAGATTCAATGTTTTCCATACCGGCATAAGCATCTTCATCTGACAAATCATTTAGATTATCACCAAACAAAGCTCTCACTTCGGAAGCAGGAAGAGAATCTATACCACATGCAGCAGCTTCTTCTCTCGTTACCGGTACATGATTTCCCGGAATAGCACTGGCAGTCATAATTTCGATAATCCTTTCTGAACTTACGTTACTGCCAAACAACGCCCGGCGTTTCGCCATTTCCGTTTTAAATTCTTCTGTTACTTCAGCCATATTAATGCTCCTCTATACAAATTTTCGCATTACTTCTTTTCAGTTCCCTTGGAATCTGATTCATACTTGGGTTTCCCCTTATCGTCAAAATACGTCTGTTTACATGAAGGATATCCTGAACACCCCCACCAGAACACTCCCTTATTCTTTGAAGATTCCCTTCTGATAAGACCTTTTCCGCAAACTTTACATTTGAATTTTGCGGATATGTTCTGCTCCTTCTTAGGCGCAATAGCAATCGACAAACCCTTTACTTTGTTAATTTCATCCTCAACCAGTTTCTTCTGTTTTCCCATAAAGTCATTTTCAGACATTTCCCTTTTTTCTATCCTGGATAACATGCTTTCAAAAATCGCTGTCAGCACAGGTGACTTGATCTTTTCAGGAATTATCCCAATGGCTTTCTGTCCAAGTTCAGTTGAAACAATGTATTTTCCCTTGGCTGCCAAATAGTCTTTCCTTTTAAGTTCGGAAATAATCCCAGCTCTTGTTGCGCTTGTTCCTATGCCGTCCCCGTCCTTCAAAAGTTTCTTTGATACTTCATCATCAATGTACTTGTATATATTCTCCATAGCCTTTATAAGCGTACCTTCGGTAAACTTTGCCGGAGCCTTGGTTTTTGCCGTTTTGATTTGCTGATTAACACATGAAGTCAAATCACCGTCATTCACATCGGGAAGTGCTTTGGAATTGACTTCAGAATCTTCATCACTGTCTGACTCGTTAACATCCTTCTTAAAGCAACAGCACCACCCTTCCTTGATAACTGTTATCCCTGTAGCCCTGAAATCATAATCTTCGATTTTACTGAGAATCTCTGTTTCATAATACTCGTGAACACCGTAAAACTGACTGATAAAGTTTCTGGATACCAGGTTGTAAACTTTTTTCTCATCGTCATTCAATGCAGAAAAATCGCCAGCCTGCATAGTCGGAATGATGGCATGGTGAGCCGTTGTTTTTTCAGTATTCCAGGTTTTGGAATGAATTGATAAATCAGCTCCCTCAACCAACTCTGACAGTTCTGAACAAGTGGCCTTAATAGCATCTAATACATTCTGAGCATCAGAATACTGCGCTTCTGGCAAATATGAACAATCTGTACGGGGATATGAAGTTAGTTTTTTCTCATAAAGAGACTGACAAACATCCAGAGTCTTTTGTGCTGAAAAACCCCATAATGATGATGCCTTTGCCGTAATATCTGACAATGAGTATCCCAAAGGCTGATTCTTTTTCTTTGGAGTTTTCTTAAAACTTATGATTTTCCCTGTTCCATCCTTTATTTTGGCAATAATCTTCTCTGCTTTAGATTTATCAATAATGCGATTTTCCTCATCTGTGCAATCAAGATTCTCCGTCATCAGTTCTGATGAAAATCTTCCATCATTCTCTTTAACACACTGTTCAGCAAAAATACGGAAATAGTCAACCGGTTTAAAATTGGCAATGGCCTTATCTCTGTCAACCACTAATTTCAGTGTAGGTGACTGTACTCTTCCCATAGTTACAAGGGTCTTTGCCTGAATTGAAAAAGCTCTTGTCAAATTCATACCTACCAGCCAATCAGCGTATGATCGCTGTCTGGCTGCCACACCTAAACTTGTATACTCGTCATTTGATTTCAGACTGTTTAAGGCTCTGCTTACAGAAACAGAATCCTGTGCGTTAGCCCAATAACGCTTGACCGGCAGTTTAACTTTGTACTCTTCAAGAAGTTCATCTACAAGCAACTGACCTTCTCTGTCCGGATCTCCTGCGTTTATTACCTCATTTGCATCTTTAAGCAATTGTTTGATAACCTTCAGCTGCTCCTTGGCATCGTTTTTTGGATGCAGATTGAACGTCTCAGGAAAAATAGGAAGTTCATCAAATCTCCAAATTTTTCTGCCTTTGCTGTTCACCGGAACATCATTCGGTGTGTATTCATCAGGTTCGGCCAGCTCAAACATATGACCAAAACACCAGGTCACAACAGAGCCATCTGAACATTCTATGTAACTCTTATTCTTCTTAGTTACTCCGAGACTTTCAGCAATCGCCCTTCCGACACTTGGTTTTTCCGCAATAAATAATCTCATTTTTCAAACCTACATAGCCCAAAATAGAATGGTTAACATCAGCATGAACATTAAAAAACAAACTCCCAATTCTAAAGTTTGTAACTTCTTTTTAAGAATTTCGATATTTAGATCTTTATTAGCATTTCCTGTCATAATTTCCTTCCCTATTAGTAATTAAAATGCAAATCTTCATATTTTGAGAATACCAGAAATACCGGAACCACCTTAGAGACAAACTCATCTCTTCTTACTATTCCAAAATATCTTGAATCCCAAGAGTACGGAGATATTCCCATAACTAAAAACTCTTTATCTTTTAATGTATAATCAAGCAAATTCTTCTCGTTTAGCCAGCTATTCACAATTCTTTCGGAATTTTCAAGTTTTGTATAGTTCACATACACCCCTTCATTAGATACCGTCACTACATCATTTTTTACGGCAACAACTCTTTTTAAAAGAGGCTGATGGCCATCCTTGCATAAGTAATCATCATTTTTTGCCCTATTTAATTCGTAATCATCCTTGCATAGAAGAACATAGTTTTCTTTTTTTATATCTCCGGATTCTTCCCGGTACACTCCCACGGGCATTGAATTTGTAACGTTTACCCAATACCCCATATTGCCTAAAATCAAACAGGCGATATCAAATATCAGTGTTATCCCGGCGACAACAGCAAGCAACTTTGGTACAAAACGAAGCAAGGCAACAAATTTGCGTTTTAGCATGCTAAAAGCCACCCTTGATCTTCCCCCTTAAAACATCAGACTTCTCTGCTTCCGGAACTGCCGATCTTTTTTCAAAAACCGGATCTTTAAAATACAAGGGCTGCTGTCCAAAAATCGGAGGAAAACCGGCTGCAAATACCAGCATTTTTCCAGCCTCTAAAATCATGCCTTTGCTGTCTTTGACAGAGCCAGGCAAAGACTTAACCTCTCCGGGAGTGAGAAGTTCTCTCTTAACTTCCTGAACCCCTCTTGTGATATTCGTTTTAAATCCGGAACCGCTCTTGGATTTTGTTTCCTTAACAATTGTTGTTGTACCCGTCATCTTTGAGATATAAGCGCAAGTATCATCCTTAATAGCCGGGAAACAATTCTGAATATGACAGTTAGACGTTATCGATTCATCCTTTCCATAAGCTGAATACAACTGCCCCAAATCTTGAGTAATGAGATAGCATTTAATCCCATATCCGGCCACAAAAGCCAAAGATTCCTGAACAATATCCATTTTTCCCAAAGCCGGAAATTCATCCAGCATCATCAGAAGTCTGTGCTTATAAGTCTTTACAGCCCTGCCGTTTTTAAACTCCATCTTGTCTGCCAAAAGTCGCATGCACATACAGACAAAAATTCTGAGCATTGGTCTGATTCTCCCTTTATCTGAAGGCTGAGATATTAAATATAAACTTACAGGAGCTTCATGATGCATCAAATCCCTTACTGAAAAATCACTGCTCTCAACATTCTTGGCGACTATAGGATCTCTGAACAATGACAAATTAGATTTGACTGTAGAAAGAACAGATCCGGCTTCTTCATCAGGTCTGTCCAGCATATCCTGACCGGCAGCTGAGACTATCGGATTAGAGTGTTCCTTCATTGCCGTCCACAGTTCCTTAACAGAACGAGTCTTATCAGATAAAACCGCATCAATGGTGTGAAAATTTGCCTTCACTATTGCTGACTTCGGATTCCTTGCTTCATACAGAACATAAAGAATCAGCCCTGTGTAAAGAGCAAACGCTGTTTTCTTCCAGTGTCCGTCAGCACCGTCTAAACCTTTGCCGTCAGGATCAACCACAAGCATTGCCAGGTTCTGGGCATCCCCGACTTCATACTCCGTCCCAATCCTGATTTCATCAAGAGGATTCCAGTGAGCAGAATTTACAGAACTGAATTCGAGTCTTATCACTTTCGATTTCAGGTACTTCTGTCTCCATCCGGAGGTCAAAGCCCATAATTCCCCCTTAATATCGTTACAAACAACGGAATCACTCCAGGAAAGCATTGTAGGAACGACTAGACCAACGCCTTTACCGGAGCGTGTAGGAGCAAAACACAAAACATGTTCCGGACCGCCGTGAACCAAATATCTGAAATTCCCTGACTTATCCTTTATACCGCCGACATACACCACCGGTCCTTTTGGCATTTTCTTATGAAGAAGTCCTGCCTGTTCCATATCCTTAATACTTGCCCACCTTGCAGAGCCATGAAGATACTTATTGCCTTTAATCTTGCTGTCCTGAATTGCAAGAAACGCCATAAAACACAAAGCAATGATTGTGAGGCAGCCAAACATTACATTCATGGAATCCTCTACATATTGAGGATAATCCTGTTTATACAATTCTGCCCATTCCAGAATTTTCCATGGTAAGTATATTTTATTATAATTATCACCAAGTACATAATGATAATTGAAACAATGCGCAAAATATTGAGTACCGGAACTAAGAATCAATAAACAAGCCAGTATCACCAGAAACAATCTTAATAATTTATTGCCGGTCTTTTTCTTTTCGTACAGTTCAGGACCAACTTTGTTGTTATATTCTTCCTTCATTGGATAATCTCATTCCCATCACATTCAGTAATTTCATCAACCATGTTTGTACTGTCATATGTTATGGTGAACATTCTTCCGCAATAACACTTCGCATATTTTTTACTGCCAAACCACATGGCTGATTTACAGTGCATGCAACAAAAATCATTTTTTGGTTTTGGCATCTCTGAATCATCAGCTAATATTCTGCTTATAGATTCCTTTTTACTTTCTAATTCCTGACTTAATTCTTCTAAATCATTTTCAGATTTTGATTCCAGCAATTCAGAAAGCTTATCAATAGCTGCCATGGGATCTTCTATAAAATCCTCTTCTGTAATCTGATCTGTCATATTGTTCTGCCTCTTTTTTGTTCCTGATTATTTCGATGGTTATTTCTGTAAGATCTCATACTCTCATCCATGAATTTTCTGTTTTTCATTTTTGCAAAATTCGTCCGATCTCTGTAGTTATCAGATTTCTGTTTTTTAACTTCTTCATTTACATATTCATAAACCTTCTCGGTTTTATTGACATCATCCTTAAAATCTCTGTATTTAAAACCTCTTTTGTTCTTGGCCTTATCAAAATTGGTATAGGCATATTTGTTTGAATTTCTGCTTTTCTTGAATTTATAGCCATTTCTCCAAACTTTGGAATTCACGAAAATTCGTCCTTCAGTAACAACTATTGTCTTATTTTTGAAGGAATATACCTTGTTACCGTTTGACGTAACTTTCTCAAACTTCATGTATTTTTCTATCAAGCGTTTTAGCATGCTAAAATCCTGATTACCTCTGCTGTATTCAGAACTCGGCTTTCTGATGTTATGAGAATTCCTTCGTAACAGAATATTCAAAGCATCGATATTCCCTTTTTCAGCTTTGTTTTTTAAAAATGATAACCATGACTGTTTTGAATCCACCAATTTTTCAAGCTTTGCCCTTGCTCCTGCTTTCGCTTCTTCTCTCATTCTTTTAACCTTCATGCTTAAATACAAATTCAAGTATGAACGCATGAATTTTGGAATTTTTAGCATACTGAAAATCTTGTACTGAAGCCTGATTTTGTTAAAATTTTTCTTATTCAGTTTAAACAAATAATCATAAATATCCTTTTTAATTTGCCTGTTGTAGTCTTCAGAATCTTTTCTGATTTTTTGATACTCTGACCAAAGAGATTTCTCTTCAGTCTTTGTAAGGTTTTCAGCCGGTCTTTTTTCGGATTGTTTTCTTTTGTCTGCCTTATGCTCTTGTTTATCATGCTGTTCGTTTTCGATATCAAATTTTTCAGCTTGATTCAAATCATCATTCAATGATTCTGTTTTTTCAGAATCATTATTCATATCTTTATCTGCTTGATTCCCTGATCCTTCCTCACGATCATTAGATTTTGATTTATCTTCAACATTTCCATTGTCATTTTGACTGGCATGGCCTCCAATTCCACAAATATCATCAAATGAAATAAAGGCTCCAAATCTTTCTTCTAATTTCTTTTTTGAAAAACTTCTATCTACAGTACTAGCCTTAACATGAATACCGCTATAATCATAAAAAACAAAACCATTGGCTCTGATTTTGATCCCGCATTTATTCTTATAAAGAATCTTATGAAAATCTTCCCAGTTCGCTGCCCCGGCTAACTCATCTTTAATCCTCCTGACAGCTGAACATAGCGATTCTTCCCCTTTATGTATTTCCAGCTTATCAATTCTGTTTTCAACAGACGGTCTGATAAAATCATGATTATCTCTAATTAGATTATATTTATCTTCACACGCAATACATGCTTTAGCTAATTTTTTATGCGACTGGTATGGCTCAAATATATTTTTGGTCTTTGGATGAATTTTGTTAATTACAATATGAACATGTAAATTATCAGTATCTCCATGAACCACACTTAACCGCTGATAATCTTTCATTCCCAGCTTCTTAACTACAATCTCCTCGCAATCTTTCAGTACATCTGAAGAAGGTTTTTCACCTGCCGGGAAACTCATAATCAAATGAAGAGTTTTATCGCTTGTAGCTCTGGTATTCATCATTTGTGTTGCTGTTGCTTCAATACATGCTACATTGACATCATCTGCTATAAAATTACTTAATTTAATTTCCCCGACTCTGGATTCAAGCCCCTTAGAATTGGTTAGATACTTAGTAAGTCCGGTAAACGAACCTTTAATACCTTTCTTTTTCTCAACTTCATAAATAATCATATACTAACAGCAAACATTTTAGCATGCTAAAATTGTTCCCTTTACACCTTCAAATCTTCCTGCTTTTTTAGCATGCTAAAATCACATCTTTAATATTTTTTCCATAATTTCTTCCAGCTGAAGGCGGTTATACTCAATCTCATGCAGCAATCTGACTATTCCTTTCCTGTGATAATAAGAAACCTTTAGCTGATCAGTTAGCCATAATTTGAGCAGACCTCCCAATCTTCCTAAATCACCATTCACAATTATCAAATCATGAATACGCTCTAAATGCTCATTGTTCTTTGGTGTATAACCACACCCTACCTGACGTAAATACTCTCCAACCGTCAGATTACACTTCCTGGCGTTTTCACTGATTATCTCTTTATCTTTCTGAGATATTCTGAAATGTATTTGCTCTTGCTTGCTATTCTTCATTTGTTGATTTTCGTTCGTCATTTCAGAATTATTCTTCATTACTATTAGATATTTTGTCGTTTTACGACAAACTCCCACCTTTATAAAGGTGGCAGGATGGAAGGTTTCGTTGAGCATATATGCGAATAAGCAAACCGTAAATGTGTACACATTTACCCATCCTGCCATTATTTACTGCGTCGTCATGCTGTGCTATTATACTACACGATCGGTATTATAATAGTCGTCATCATCAATAATACTAAAACAATACTAAAAAACGCCATAGGTAATACTTTACAGATACTCATTCAGTATATTATACTTTTCAAATACTGGTACAATACTGCAAATCTATTAATGGAATACAAAACTAGGATAAAACGCCATGGATGAACATTTTGCAAAGACATTGCTTAACAAAAGGGAACAATACGGTATTACTTCCGGCGTTGTCACTAGAATCAAATTCTTAAAACATAAGGAAAAAATCAAAGAACTATATGATGAGGGGATGCCACTAAGAGCTATCTGGGTATGGATGAAAGAAGAGAATGACTTCCCTTTTGGGTATGATTACTTTGTTAAATTATGTAGAAAACATATCGAACCAGCTTACAAGCAACCACCTCAAAAAGCATCAGATTCAAGCTCGACAAAAAAGGAAGTTTCTGCAAAACCTAAAACACCTAAAACGAACTCTTTCGAGTTTAATCCCACACCTGATAAGGATGAACTGATTTAATGACTCAAATCATCATTTTCGGAGAAGAAGAATGACTGAACTTTCAGATCAAGTTTTGGCTGAATCCGCTGTCAAATATAACGACCAGGCAACCCTTACAAAGGCAGAGTTTTATGCTCACATCGATCAGATTGTGTATTCTTACAGGAAAGGCTACACCATAAAAGCTATCTGGCGATGTCTTTACGATGCCCATCAAATCAGGATCAAATACGGACAGTTCTACAATTTATTTAAACGTTTTCTAAAATCACAGGAGGAAAGCAAATGAGAGTACACATGATTATGCAAGGGAAGGGCGGTGTAGGTAAAACACTTGCCTCCACACTTCTTGCTCAGTACTTTCTGGCACATGAGAAAAAGATCGCCTGTTTTGACACAGATCCGGTCAACACAAGCTTTGCTGGCTACAGATCCTTGAATGTCAAGGTTCTTGAGCTTATGCAGGACGATGAAATCAAACCAAGAAATTTTGATAATCTTATTGAAGATATAGCCAATTCTGATGCTGATGAGATAATAGTGGATAACGGAGCTTCTTCCTTTGTCCCACTGTCTCTGTATCTCATAGATAACGACATTCCTTCAGTATTGGCTGATATGGACATAGAAATATGCCTTCATTCCATTATTGCCGGATCTCAGGCCTTATTGGACTGCATAAACGGCTTCAACGCACTGATCAAGAATTTCACGAAAAATGGCAAGCCGGAAAACCTCGGCTTTTATGTGTGGCTGAATACATTTCAGGGAGCTATTCAGATCGAAAACAAGAACTTTTTCGAGATGAAATGTTACAAGAACAACCACGAATCAATCAAAGCCGTTTTGGAACTTCCTGAACTCAAGAAAGATACTTTCGGAGCCGACTTTACGGAAATTCTCAAAAATAAGCAGACATTTTCAGAAGGCTACTCTGACATGAGCAAACCCATAATGGTGCGTCAGCGTCTGAAGAACCTGGAAAAGAAGCTCTTCAAAGTTCTCGAAGAAGGCGGCCTATGAATCAGCAAACTGAAAAACTGGTAGCCAAAATCTACGAGCAAACCCATGTCAAAATTGAAGAGGACGATCCGGTTCTGAGTCTGTTTCTTGCCCAGCAAGTTCTGATAGATGAACTGTCAAACGATCTGTCTGATATTCAGGAAGAGCAGTACGAAAAGGTTCAGAAGATGTATCAGATCGCCTTTGATAAATCTGCCTTGCTAACTTCGGAGATGGCCGAAAAGATAGAAAACTCCATTGAGAGTTCATTGAAAGCTATATCTCAGCAAAAAGACAAGGCAAAAACACAAGAATACAGCTCCCTATACAAAAAGATCAGTAATCTTTCAATGATGGTTTATCTGTTTATTCTTGTAAACCTGTTTGTCATTGGAGAAGTGATATTCATCCTCAAACACTAATCCCAGGAGATATCAGTAGCAGGACGAAAAAGAACAAGACCAGAGGTTGGCAGTATAGATGATCTGGAAGATTGGGCAAGGAAGTGTTTTTACTGTCAGCACTGTTATGTTAGAGCCAACAATGCAGTAAATTCAAGCCATTGAAGGAAGAATCCATTGCCAATAATGATAAAAAATGACAGAGCCTATTCAACAGCATCCAAACTCAATTCGGAAATAGGCACTTCCATAGACTCCCCTTTGCACAGGATAACGGCATTTCCGGTTCCTTTAGGTCTGACTAGCCTTAACTCGCACTTCTTATTCTGATACATCACTATAATTTTAGCCTTGGGTCCAACGGGACCAGGCTTTTTCTTTCTTTCCCTGGGCACTGACATTTCATGTGTTTCTTCTGAATCTCGTTCTTCAGAATGCTTTTCAGAATCAATGTATTCCTTCATCGTCTGAATGGTTGCCCTGCTGATCTCATCAGCTTCAGCAATCCATTCGGAAATATCATCTGCATTTTTTTTGTAGAGTTTGACCAGTTCGGTTATTGCCGTCAGATCAGAAATCTTACCCTTATTCATGGCATTTGATATCGGTTCAGGAAGGTCAAGAAGACTGCTGAGCTGACTTATCCACGCATTAGACTTTCCCAACTCTTTGGCAAGATCACCCTTTTTAGCACCGTGAGATACCCGATATCCAATATAGTCTGCAATTTCCCTGGGCGAAAGATTTTCACGCTGAATGTTTTCGATAACCTGATCAAGTTTTGTGTAGTCATTATCAATAAACGCCGGAATCGTTGCCTTTCCTGCCTTTATGCTGGCTCTGTAACGTCTTGCACCATGATTGATGATGTATCTGCCGTTTCCTGCTTCTCTTACGGAAATCGGTGACTTAACGCCTCTCTCCCTGATGGTATCAGCAAGCTCGTTTAAGGATTTTTCAGCAAATCCGGCATTATCTTTTCTTCTTGGTTGATCAGGATCCTCGTCAATGAGAGTGATATCAAGGTCAAAATATTCAGACATACGCAATTCCAGCCTATGATCATAATGATCGTTACAAAACTTGCTGGCATTATACACACTTTTTACATATGCCGACAACATATCAAAAAATAACCTTTGTTTTATGCAAAAGTTTTATCTGGAATGACCTTTTTTAATTTTTGATTTTTCCTGAATATTTTGTTGTGATTGATTAATTCTGTTTTCGCTGTCTTTTCGTTTTAAAAGTGAACCTTTTTCTATTCCTAACATCTTGCATATTGCTTCATGAGATTCTCTGGATTTTCCGTTTGGAAGCAAATCAAGTTTTCTGCAAACTTCATGAAAAACAGAAGTAAAATTTTTGGTTTCAGGAAAAAGATTACGGAAGAATTCTGTCTTGTTATCCTTATTAATTGCATTATTAAGAGCATCAATACTAACATTATTTTTTATACTATTTTCTAAATCACAGCGGATATTCTGTCTTAAACGTTCATCCATTCTTCGTAACAGCTCGTAATCATGCCTAAAGTTAAATCCTTGTTCTCCATCATTGCACAACCCTACCTTTTTGTCATAAATTTTATCATACCCTTTTAAAAAATTATTAGTAATGAAGACAAGCATCTCCCGTCTATGAGAATTAATACCACTTTTGTTTACATAAAAGGCAAAATCAGAGAAATGTTTTATGATCGTTTTCTCAAACTCCAATTTAGTTAACAACAACTTCTTCAAATCGTGATTTGATATAAGCACTGAGGCAACATTACCAAGTCCTCTAGCATTAACTGTAGTATCTGCTATTACATTTTTATTCTTAGTAAAAAAATTCAATACGGTTTGATCCAAATTCTCATTATTTTTCACTGACTCTGCAACATATTTCTTTAGCCTCCTAGTTACAGTATCAAGTGAGACTGGGCATATATATTCAGATTGAACAAATTGATTAAACTCTTGGATATTTATTTCAGTTGAACATTTATTAGCAACAGATGTCAAATGCTCAATAAACGGCTCACTTTTAATTTTTAATTTAATAAAATCATCTTGAGGCAATTGTTTTACTTCAAATTTTTGATTATCATAAGAAGAAAATAAAGATCTTTGTTTTGTAAATTCAATATTGTAATGCCCCAATGTTGTAAGGATAACAGCATTATTAGCCCTGTCAAAATAAGCCATCCTCTGACGAGGATCTAAATCTCTCGTAGCAATATCTGATTGATTACCAGACAACCTATTATTTATATGACGATCATTTGTACCGAATTCAAGTTCGTCAATATTGTTTGCTTTTTGCAAGGCTTTTACATATAAAGCAATTCGTGTATATAATGCAGCAAAATCCTTATTACATTCAGCTAATTCTTGAATTATACGAATTTGCTTTTGACATTCTTCAGTTAATACAATATCCATTCAACACCGTAATAATAATTATTTACCTGACTTGTGATATAGCAGCTCCTCAAAAGAATATTTTTTGAACAATTCTTCAGATTCTTTTTCAGCTTTTTGAGTCCATTCCTTAATTTTACGTAATTCTTGCTCAAAATTATCCTGTGCTTCCTCAGGATGCTCTGCTTCCCATTGTTTTCGTAATTTATATTCTTCTCTTATTTTTCTCATTTCTTCATCTTCAATTTTTGCATAAAGCCGATCTTCAATACCTTTAACATAATCTTTGGTGAGCTTGCAGTATTCATCGTCAAGGATAGAAATATGGTTTTCATAACGATAAATCATTAGATTTGCTAAAACCTCATCGCCAAAATCACTTTCATCGTATAAATACATGTCTCTGGCAGAAGAAAACAGCGTTACAATATCCCTCAATTCATGCATATGTTCCATCAAAAAAGACACTTGCTCATCATGAGTTTTGTCCTTAACCTGCTCGATCAAGGCACAATAAGCTTTCTCGTACTCAAGAGCATTCTTGTCATCTTCACCGGATTCAGTGTAATTAATTATTTCATCAATAGCAGGAAAACCAGGTCTTTCCAGTTTTTCGATATTTTCTTCCATCTTTTTTTGAGTAATCATATTTACCACCTCAAAATAACTACTATTCAAGCATTACATCAATAATATCAGCTAACCTTTTATTACATAAATCACCAGTACATAGATTTGCTTTATCAAGTTTCCAAAAAACACAAACTTCCTGAATCTTTTCTTTCATTCGTTCCTTAATTGCTTTAACTTCCAGTTTAAATATCACGCTATACTTGTATTTCACATACAATAACTCTAAGTCATACCCCAGGCAGAAAGCGTGTATGCAATCTTCACGAATTAAATCTTTATGCAAACCATCTTTGAACTTATCAGGTTTCAACAACTCTAAGCAACTGTACTCTTTAGGCTCAATCAAAAACTCTAAAACCTCATCATTGAAATAAGGATTTTTCAATAATGTTTCGGCATAAAGTTTTGGCACAGGATTATCAATTTTCAGTCTGCTTATTCTGTCAGCAATATTTGACCTAAGACAACCTCTCAGCAACCTTTTGGGTATTATCGGAATAGATCCCATCCTCCACAGCAAACAATCCTCTAAAACCTCTTTTATTATATCCAGACCATGTTCATCAAATTCCAGCCCCCAATATTCTGGAGCGCAGCTTCTGCATATGGCATCTCTAAGTATTTCAAAATCTGCTTGTTTACCAGGATAATGCTCTTTATTCAGCAATTCAGTCATATTGTCATCTAACATAGTAACTGCTCACTTATCATAAAATCCATACTTTTCAGCAATAAACTTGTGCTTCATCAAAGAAAGCCATACCTCTCTGGCTGCCATTGAATCATCAAGACTCGAATGAGGTCTGAAAACAAAATCAGGATTACAGTTTTTTACGGCATCAATAAGTTTCTTCCATTTAAAACTCTGTCTCACTGGATCATACTCGCCATGATACTCTGCATAAGCCTTCATACAACAATGAAGAGAAGTTGCATGTCTTAGGGAACTACCTAAAAACACCGAGTCGAAATTCATGTTGTACGCGACAACATGCTTTCCTTTAAAGATCTTGTTAAGCATTGGTTTCAGAACCTTAAACCGTGGAGCATTCCTGACCATTTCAAAGCTTATTCCGTGAATTCTTTCCGCATCATTCCAGGATTTCTTGCGTTCCGGCTTCACCAGCGAATGAAAAATGCACCTGCCATAATGATCAACAACGCTTACTGACAAAAGTTCATCAGTTCTGAAATCAAGCCCCGTTGTTTCGGTATCAACAAAAACATATTCCGTATCAGTTCTCATATTCAATACCTGAAGCCCCTGCAAACCTCGCTCGCAGAGGCCATAATCAAAGTTTAAACCAGAAGCTCCGTCAAAAAGCTCTTCAAAACAGCATCCTTTCCGGCACTCAGCATCAGATCGTTAAAGTCTGTGCCTTCATCAGCATCGCCAAATTGAGGAATCACAGCCTTGGCTCCTATAGCCTCGGCTGCTTTTCTGCCTTCATCAACTCCGACATTCTTTTCAGCCAGATGATCATTGTCGCAGGCAATAATGAAAATCTTGTCGGAATATCGTTTTTTAAGGCTCTGAGCCACCGGAAGAAGATTTCCGGCATCAATGGCAGCCACCACCTTTACGTCCCTGTGTTCAATTAGACTGTACTGAATACTAGCTGCTGTGGCATAGCCTTCGCAAATAATAACCGTTGAATCTTCCGGCTCGATTTTGCCAAGCACAACATGAAAACTTCCATGTTTCCGGCCACCTTTGACAAACCTTTTCTCACCTTCAGGGGAAATGGTCTGCGCTGTTGTCAGCTGCTTGTTTACATCATAAAGCGGAATCCAGGTAGTTAAACCGTTCTTGTATCCTTCAACAAAGGTAAAGACACTTCCCGGAATTCGTTTCTTCTTGAAATACGGAGAAGTAATATCGTTCGTGTTGCTCAACTTCTTCAGCTGCTGTCTGATTGTCATTGCAACCTGCCGTTCCTGCTTCTGCCGTTCCTGTTCAGCCCTGGCCTGCTGAATCCTGAATTCCTCCTGGCGTTTTTTTATCTCTTCAGGAGATTCCCTTTCATCAACGCCACGATTAAGATACAGATTCTTGAAAGAATCCTTAGTGCGGTTATTCATGAAATAACCGTTAGGAACACCATCAAGATGCATCACATAAAAACCGCTTTGAATATTCCCCTTATCACCAACAACCTGAACTCGATGACTCTGGCCATCGCATTTAGGCTCACCAGGGCGAAGCAAACAGCCATGAGCAATCAAATCATCAGCAAAACGCACTGAAGGCTCTCTTGTATCAATCCATTTGCTGAACAGCGATTCATTCAAGCCATCAGGAATAAACCAGCTGCTGGCCTTCTTATCCCATCTGGCACCAAGTTTTTTGGCTTCATCCTTATCTGAGTAAGGAACATAAATATACTTGGACATATATCCCCTCTTTACTCAAATTTCAGCTCTGAAAGAATCAGAGAATCCACCGGCACAACGAAGAACTTCCCCTTGGAACTCTTGATTACTGCTTTGCCCGGCTCACTCTCAACATTGAGAATCTCATATTCTGTATCTGAAGCATCCAAAGTACAGACACACAAAACTCTGCTGAGAGTCTTTAAGCCACCATAGTTCTCTGCTGAAAAATCGGAAACGGCATACTGTTTGATGGGAGAAAATTCCCTCATATCCAAATCAATGTTTTCTGCCGGTTCTTCCAAATCATCATCACTTTCGTCATCAGCGAAATCGTCCCCTTCAGCATCGTCATCTTCAGAATCACCAGTAACATCATCGTTACTGGAGGTTCCATCATGGCCATCAACCGGAGATTCTGCCTTCTTCGGTTTTGTCTTCGTCTCAGTTTGCGATTCATGTGATTCCGGAGACGAATCTGAAGGCTGCTCCTCTTTGGTATCTGCCAGTGTGGTATTTGCGTCAACTATTGCTGCATCAGCATCAGACTGTTCTGAATCCCCCTTTTCAAGTTTCTCCTTAAACTCGCTGATTTCACGCCGGGAAATCTTTTCCGCACGGCCTAGAAACGCTAATGTTTTTTCAGAATTCTGACGGAAGCATTTACATAGCTCGGATAATGCTGTCACATCATCACCTAAAACACCTGCCTGCCAGAAAGTATCAAGTTCTGAAGGAAGATCGATAATGCAACAGTACTGGCTTATCCAGGCACTGGATTTTCCAAGTTCAGCTGAAATTTCCTTTTTGCTCTTGCCCCTTTTCAGTTCCTCACGAATAAACTCGGCTATTTCGTTAGCGGTCAGATTGTTACGCTGAATGTTTTCAATAACCTGATCAAGTTTTGTGTAGTCATTATCGATGACAGCCGGAATTTCGGTTAAACCGGCAACAATACTGGCTCTGTAACGCCTTGCACCATGATTGATGATGTATCTGCCGTTTCCTGCTTCTCTTACGGAAATCGGTGACTTAACGCCTCTCTCCCTGATGGTATCAGCAAGCTCATTGATGGATTCATCAGAAAAACCAGGATTGCTGGATGTTCTTGGCTGATTGGGATCTTCATCAATCAAACTAATGGCAAGCTTAAAGGTTTCGCCGGAAGCTCCTGAAGATTCCGCATTCATTAACGAACCCAACTTGTTGAAATCATCTAAATTAACGCTCATTCTTTACATCCTTACATAACAAACCCTGTCTTCAATGATCAGCAGAGCCTTTTCCAAAGCATCAATAAGTTCTATTGAAGCAGTTTCACAAAGATAGCCACGTTCATCACACGATAAGTCACCGTGTCCGGAAAACGCATCATCAAGCACTGAATCCCATTCAGTAAAAACCTTACGGCAATAAGCCAAACGTTCACGGACAGAGAAAGCTCTTAAGTCAGAAATCACTTTATCAGACAGTCCCATTTTTACCCTCCACACCAATGGCCCCGAAAATCCATGATGCAAGTTCAGAAAACTCCTGCTTTGCTTTCCTGGCACTGGATTTCTTGATATCTCCCAAAAAAATCTTCTCAGACAAGGCATCTGCAATGCTGGATCGCAATCCGATAGAATGTTTGATAACCAAGCTCGGATAAGAGTCAGTAATCAATGCCAGCTGCTCTCTGTGCCGTTTGTTACGGTTATCGACCATTGACGGCAGAAGCCCCAAAACATGAAGATTCTTGTTGTACTTACGAATGTTTGAAATCACGTTCTGCAACTTCCCCACGCCCTGAAGACTGTATGCTTCCAGCTCAATAGGACAAATCACATAATCAGAGACAAGCAAAGCACTCGTCAAAGCCTTTCCCAATGATGGAGGCGTATCGATTAAAACGATGTCAACTCCCATATCACCGACCTCTGACAAAAAAGCCGTCATTCTGGTAACAATGGTCTTAATATCGTAAGAATCAATGTCTGCCAGAACAGAATCCGCTTCCACCACAGAAATACCGGAACTCAAAGACCTGGAACATGAATCTCTCCATGACCTGACATCAAAACAGTCTTTCAAGAGAACCTCCCCGGCACTGACATTCAAAAGGCTGTCAGCCAAACTCCAAGAAGCATTCCCCTGAGTATCGAGATCCATAACCAGAACGGAGCAGTTATGCTCCCTGCTCAGATAACCTGCCAAATTCACGACTGTTGCGGTCTTGCCTACACCGCCTTTTTGGTTACTTACAGTGATTATCTTCATAAACGCCTCACTCCTTAAAGAAGATTTTCCTTAACAATAAAATTCTTAACTGCTGAAACATGCTGAAAGGTCTGTTTCTGAAAAAAACAACCGGAACCGCATTCAAATCTTTTCCCATCTTTCTTGCAGGCTATTCAGCAGTACCGCCTTCGCCTCCCAATCCCAGTCTCTTCAGTTCACGCTGCTGAAATTCTTTTTTTCTGGCTTCCACGTAATCAAAAAAATTCTTATCCCATCTTGATCTGGAAACATGTTTGCTCTGAAGAAGAAGCTTTTTCCATAAAACAGCTAAAGGTAAAAACGCCAGAGAAGGATTCGATGCAAGACACGTCTCAACAAATTCATACAAGGCCTTATTTCCATGCATGAAATTAAGAAGCTTCATACAGGAATCAATACCGTTTTGAACATCGGAGAATCTTTCAAGCCTTCTCGCAACATACTGTCTGAAATTCTCACCGACAAAACCTGCAAGACTTAAAACATCACCTTCGTTCCAGGGAATTGAAAAGAACTTCGTGTTTTCAAGAATGTCCTTCTTCATTTGATCTTTCATGTACTGCTTGAAGTAAGTAGCACAGAAATGCTTCTTGTCTGAACACTCCGCAAGGTAATGACGATAACACTCGGCATAGTTATAACGTCCAGAGGAATAACGCTCGCAGCTCTCAGAAAGATATTTCTTGGTGAGAAATTTCTGTTTGCTTTCCGCACGGCGCAGAACACCGGAATCCTTCAGAAACCGCTTCGGCTGAAGCTTGGCAGCCAATTCCGGAGCTGAAAGCTGCAAATCAGCGATATCAAACCCAGCTTGCTTCGCATGACGAACATGCCTGCCTACAGTTTTTTCAGAAATGTGGAGAATTTCAGCCGTTTCTTTATACGTACGCTTATCCTGAAAAGACAGCGTAAGAATGGCTTTAACCAGATTTGGATCGTACTTACCTGAGTACTGCATAGAACATCTCCCTTAAATTCAGGGAAATGCTGTAAGTACTAACTTGAATTAACACCATAGTATTTCCTTTGCTTTGCAAAAAAACCCCTTACTTATGGCGTTTTTTGGGGGAAGAAGCTCCTCCCGCCCACGACCTCAAAAAAATAATAAAACGCTATATCCTGTACCAGAATAGGGACAAGTTATTATGACGTCTAGATCACCTTTTTGAGACGTTTCTTGGATAGCTCCTTCACAACGACTATCAGAAAAAGATTGTTATCTCTTTCCCCTTCAGCACCTTCGTTGACACTCCTTCTTTTTCTTTCTATTTGCATTGTTATTATTGATTACAAGACTAATGAGCTGGATTTCCCTGGTGCAAAAGCTTACAT
>ERZ1034739.73-NODE-73-length-37914-cov-79.587232_pt1 | contig 37914 bp, 27 predicted proteins | sample MGYA00520636_ERZ1034739 | MGnify/ENA primary metagenome ERZ1034739 (study PRJEB33766, sample SAMN09781703) | gut metagenome | biome: gut microbiome | host: Homo sapiens | place: Madagascar | study: EMG produced TPA metagenomics assembly of the PRJNA485056 data set... | reverse complement strand
ACGTGGTTAAAGTCATGTAATTCGTTTGTTGCAACTATTGTAAGACTTAGGGATAATGCTTACCTACAATAAGGATTTAAATCAAACTATTAAAAGTGTAAGTGACTTCACAGATCCAAATTGCACAATCACTTATGAAAATCATAAAGTAGCCAAAACCATTCTTTTAATCGGCAATGGTTTTGATTTACGAGCTGAAATAAAATCTTCGTTTAATGATTTTATTGTTTTTATCATCTACGGATGTATCCTACATAACAGCTACAACAACTTTCATCTGAAAGATAAATTACCTGAAATCATTCAAAACCAAAAAGAGAACCTAAAAACTCTACCAGAACAACTAAACATTTTATTAAATAAGTTTGACTCCAATATTTATAAATCTTGTTATGAATTTGCTGAGACTCTTTTAGGCAAGGAAATCTTCACACATATTTTCTCACCATATTTTTATTTTGCTTTTATTCTTCTATCAGAAAGCGCAAATGTTAAGCCTATCCTAAGATATGATAAAAAGTCCTTGGAGACATTATACGGTCTAGAACCATCACCAGAAGGTAATAAATTTGATATACCGGCTAACATTTTAAATAAAGGATTGGAAACAATTGTATATTTAATCGATCAAGAACTTTCGAGCGATAATAACAACATCAAATTATGGCTAGATGTTGAATGTATAATCGAGATGCTAATTGCCGGAACAGAAGAATTGAAGGACAAATACAATTATCATGAAGAAGTAAAAAAAGATCACTCTTCCATTGAAAGTTACGCTAAAGGTCTCAATCTTTTTGAACACCTATTAACACAATATTTAAAAGAAGCCCAGAAAGTCCAAATAGATAGTGACATCGCTGTGGAATACTTTGATGATATACAGAATAAATATTTACACTCTCTTGTAAAAAGATCACATCACAGGATCGAGGATATGGATATCTCTCATCCAGATATTGTCATTAACTATAATTATACAGATGTAGCAACACGGTATTTTTCTGCAATCAATAGTCACCCCAAAATTATATACATTAACGGTTCGATAAACATACCAGACGAATTACAATTAAGTGAAATCGAAACAAATATAGTTATCGGTTACACCAAACCTAAAGAGACTAAAGTTCCCAAGGAAGCTTTCCCGTTTGAAAAAAGCTTAAGAAGAATTATCAAGAATACCGAGTATCTAGACATAGATAGTCTCATCGGCTCAGACGATTTTGACTTAGTAATTATGGGACATTCCTGCGGCATTGCAGATAGTGATATCATTAAAAAACTACTAACAAATGAGAATTTAAAATCGGCAGTGGTTCTTTGTCATTCTTTGGACGATCTAATTTCGAGTGTTAATAACATTAAAGCTATGTTAGGTGATGAACAATTTGGAAAGTTGATGACATTCTCCAAGGATGAAAAATTTAACAACCTTTATTTTTCCGTAGAGAAAGAGTAGTAATCTTCATATTTTAGATAGAACCTCAGTCATACAACTATATTTTTTAATAACGTGGGGAAATTACAGAGCTTTTTCAAAAATAATACAGAAAACAGCTCCTCATCTCCAATTTGCCAAATAAATTAAGGTATAATTATAATTCATAATTTTTATATTCAAGAGAACGCATATATGAACAACAATAATATCGACGTATTATGGGACGATAATCCAGTAGACATTACCAGCGAAGCCAACTTCATTTGGAGTATTGCTAACAAACTCCGTGGCGTCTATATGCCTGATAAGTACGGTGATGTAGTTATTCCTATGACCATTATCAGACGTCTTGAATGTGCTCTTGAAGCTACCAAGGATAAAGTTCTGACTTTATTCAAAGAAGATCCTGCCATTCCTGAGAAGCTCTTAACCAGAACCTCCGGTTTTCAGTTTTACAACACTAGTGAGTTTAGTTTGAAGGAGCTTATTAACGACCCGGATCATATCGAGACGAACTTCATCTCATACATAAACAGTTTCTCAAGCAATGTTCAGCAGCTGTTAAATTCAGAAGACAGCCTTAACATGAGTTCTCATATTAAAACCATGAATAAAGGCGGCTGTCTGTATACTGTTGTTAAAGCTTTCTCTGAACTTGATTTATCTCCGAAAACTTATGACAGTATCAAGATGGGATATATTTTTGAAAACCTCATCGGGCGTTTCTTCCAGAACGTAGACGCCGGTCAGTTCTATACCGGTCGTGACATAATCAAGTTATGTGTTTCACTGTTAATATCCGAAGGGGCTGATGATTTGGGCGGAATTGGCAAGGTCATCACCGTCTGCGATCAGGCCTGCGGTACCGGCGGTATGCTTTCTACTGCATACAATTACCTCAAACATTATTATCCGGTTTCAGATGTTCGCCTGTTTGGTCAGGAATTAAATGGCGTATCCCATGCTGTAGGCCTTGCAGAAATGCTCATTAAAGGACAGAGAGCAGATAACTTCCGCCACGTTGATACTTTTAAGGAAGACTGTTTCTCAGATATCAAGATGCGTTTTGTACTTGAAAACCCTCCTTTTGGTACTCCGTGGGGAGGAAAAGACGCCAAGGAAGGTCAGGAAGCAGCTGTAAACGAAGAATTCAAGAGAGGCAAGAACGGTCGTTGGGGCGCTGGCCTTCCTGGAACCGGTGATGCTCAGCTGCTGTTCATTCAGTCAGCATTAAACAAACTCGATGATCATTATGGCAGAGCTGCGATTATCGAAAATGGTTCACCGTTATTTACCGGTGGTACGTCCTCAGGTGAATCACAGATTAGAAGATACCTTCTTGAAAATGATCTGCTAGAAGCAATCGTACAGATGCCTACCGATTTGTTCTACAACACCGGTATTTCGACATACATCTGGATTCTGTCCAAGAACAAGAGACCAGAACGCAAAGGTAAGATTCAGCTGATTGATGCTTCCGGTATCTGCCACAAGCTTCGTAAGCCTCTTGGCAACAAGAAGAATGAGTTTTCTCCTGAAGACAGAGCTCAGATCTCAAGACTGTATGCAGATTTCAAAGAAAACGAATTGGTAAAAATCTTTAATAACACTGAGTTTTTGTATAAGGAATACACAGTAATGCAGCCTCTTCAGAGAAGCTACAGCATTACCGAAGAAAGTATTGAAAACATGCTACAGAAAGGTTCATTAAATTCTTTATGGGATGAGGCAAAGGTTGCTGAAAATGAAGAACAGGGAACAGCCATTTCTGCAAAAGACCAGAAGAAATATGATGAATACCTGAAAACAAAACCTTTATATGAGTCTATTTTAGAAAAGCTGAATTCTTCCGTTTCCGAGAAGAAGTGGATGTCTCCGAAAGAATTTACTCCGGTATTGGAAGGTATTTTAGGCTCTCTGGAAGTTGATAAGAAAGTCTTTGATAAACTCATGGACGGATTATCTGTAATGGACAAAAACGCGGAAATCCAAAAGGATAAGAAAGGCAACATCATTTACGATAAAGAATCAAAGGATACTGAAATAGTAAAATTTGATGAAGATATTGATGATTACATGGCAAGAGAAGTATTACCTCATGTTCCTGATGCAAAATGGTTCTGGGAAGAAAATCTCTCTGCAAAGAAGCCGGTAATCAAGATCGGTGCTGAAATTCCGTTTACACGTTACTTCTACAAGTATCAGCAGCCTACTCCGTCAATAGAACTGGCAGACAAGTTTATAGAACTTGAGAAATCAGTCAGCTCCCGTATTGCCAGCCTTTTTGGAGGTAAGTAATTATGAGAGAGATGAAGGAAAGTGGTATTGAATGGATTAAAGCAATCCCTTCAAACTGGAACATATCTAAAATAGATCAATTGTACGTTCCAAGAAATACAAAAGTAAGTGATTTTGATTATCAACCATTATCTGTGACTATGCAAGGTATTGTCCCTCAACTTGAAAGTGCCGCAAAAACAAATGCTCATGATTCAAGAAAATTGGTTATGAAAGGTGATTTTGCAATTAACAGTCGCTCTGACAGACGAGGTTCTTGCGGTATTTCTGAATACACGGGGTCCGTATCTTTAATAAACACTGTACTAAAACCTAAAGAAGATATGAATGCCAGATACTACAATTGGCTCTTCCATACCTCCATGTTTTCGGACGAATTTTACAGATGGGGTCATGGAATAGTAGACGATTTATGGAGCACAGGATGGCAAGAAATGAAGAAAATTTCTATTCCATCCCCTTCTTTAGATGAACAGCATAAAATCGCCGATTTCCTCGACCAGAAATGCTCTGAAATCGACGCTCTGACCGCTGATATTCAGACACAGATTGAAACCTTGGAAGAGTACAAGAAATCTGTAATCACCGAAGCTGTAACCAAGGGGCTTGATCCTAATGTTGAGATGCAGGATAGCGGGGTTGAGTGGATTGGGAAGATTCCTGCCGATTGGAATGTGACAAAAATCAAATACTTATTTTCTAGCGGGAAAGGTTTGTCTATAACAAAGGCAGATTTAGAAGATAACGGTTTGCCTGTTATTAGTTATGGGCAGATTCACTCTAAAGAAAACACCAACACAGACATAAAAGATTGTTTAATACGATTTGTTGATAACAAATATGAAGTATTCAAACAATGTAAAGTTAACCAATACGATTTTGTTTTTGCTGATACGTCTGAGGACTATGACGGATGTGGCAATTGTTGCTATAAAAGAGATAACAGTACTCTTTATGCTGGTTACCATTCCATAGTTTTACATTCGTTTAAAGAAAGAGACAATAGATTTCTTGCATATTTATTCAAAACTGACTCATGGCGAAAGCAGTTAAGAGAAACAGCTTCAGGCGTTAAAGTCTTTAGTATTACTCAAAAAAAATTGATTAACACTGCTGTAATACTTCCGCCAGAAAATCAACGAATAATAATCGCCAACTTCCTCGACCAGAAATGTTCTGAAATCGATCAGACAATTTCTGAAAAACAGCAGCAGATTGAGACATTGGCTGAATATAAGAAATCCCTGATTTACGAGTACGTAACAGGAAAGAAGGAGGTTGCTTAGAATGGTTAACAAAATCCTTAATGAGCGATATGACTTTCAAAAACAGTTTTTAGATCACCTGGCTTCTAATGGCTATGAAATCTACAAGCAGGATGAAGTTTTTAAAGAAAAGTTTCCGTATGAAGCCATTGAAAGAAAGGCGCTAATGCGTTTCCTCAGGGCAACTCAGCAGGAAACACTGGATAAGCTTGAGAAGATCTATCACAGCGCTCTTGAAGACACCATTGTAAGTACCATTAACACCGAGGAATCTCAGGTTAAGGGAAGCAGACTGCAGGTTCTCAAAAATGGTATTGAGCTTGCCAATTACCATTTGGACCTGCTTTATACAAAACCGGAAACTTCATTTAACCCTGAAGCCACAAGGCTTTATAAGCAGAATATCTTTTCTGTTTCAGAGGAAGTTTACGCCACTGATAATAAAGACAAGGCCGACAACCAAACCGGTGAACGTATCGATCTGGTTATATTTTTAAACGGTCTTGCCATAATTGCCATTGAACTGAAGAGCAATTCTTCAGGGCAGAATTATAGGAATGCCATTAGGCAGTTCCGCGAAAATCGCAGTCCTAAACTGAAATTGTTCAGATGGAAATCAGGTGCGCTTGTTTTCTTTGCCATGGATGACCAGGAAGTCTACATGACTACCAAAATAGATGGTCATGACACATTCTTCCTGCCATTCAATATTGGTAAAGGAGAAGGCGTGAATACAGGTGCCGGTAATCCTATACCGGTTAACGGTGATTTAGCCGTCCATTACATGTGGGATGACATCCTGAAAAAAGATTTTCTGATAGAAATTCTGTATAAATTCATGTTCATCCAGGTAATAGAAAAGAAAGATTATGAAACCGGAAAAATGAAACGTTCCGAGACGGTAATCTTCCCTAGGTACCACCAGCTTGACGCTGTCAGAAAACTGCTGGCCGACGTTAAGGTAAACGGAACTACCCAAAACTATCTGATACAGCATAGTGCCGGTAGCGGAAAAACAAATACCATTGCCTGGCTTTCACACAGACTGGCATCAATCCATGATGAAAATAATAAGGTTGTTTACGACAACATTATCATCTGTACAGACCGAGTTGTTGTCGATAGACAGCTTCAGCAGGCCGTAATGAGTCTGGAGCATAAATCCGGCATGATTAGGGTTATGGATGATAAATGTACTTCCTCAGATCTTAAAACAGCCCTTGAAGGCAATACTAAGATCATTGGAACAACCATCCAGAAATTCCCATACATTGTCGATCAGGTATCCAATCTTAAGAACAAGAAATTCGCTGTTATCATCGATGAAGCGCATTCATCAACTGCCGGAAAAAATATGCTGGCAATAGCTGGTTCCTTAGGTAGTGGCGATAAGAGCGAGATGACGGATTATGACTCCGAAAAGATGATTGAAGCGGAGTTAATGACACATGGCAAGCGCCCTAACGTTTCATTCTTTGCATTTACTGCCACACCTAAAAACACCACTCTCCAACTTTTCGGACGGGATGTTGCCACTAACGGGAAAACGGAAAAAGTGGCGTTCCACCTGTACTCAATGAAACAGGCTATTGAAGAAGGATTCATCCTGGATGTACTCCAAAACTACATCACGTACGATACCTTCTACCAACTGAATAAAACCATAGAAAGCGATCCTATTCTGAAAACAAATAAAGCTAAGAGACAAATTGCCAGATTCGTCCAATTGCATGAAACAAATATTGCCCAAAGAATTGAGATCATTATTGAGCATTTCAGAACAACCGTTATGCATGAACTGAACGAACAGGCAAAAGCCATGGTGGTTACTGAATCACGTGAGGGTGCTGTTCGTTACCATAAGGCATTAGAACACTACGTCAAAGAAAAAGGATATAACGACATTAAGGCACTAATTGCATTTTCCGGAAAAGTCTCCGTGGATGGTGAAGAATACACGGAACCGAAAATGAATGGTTTTGCTGAGAAAAACCTCCCAGATGAATTCAATAAGAGCGAATATCAGGTGCTTCTGGTGGCGGATAAGTATCAGACTGGTTTTGACCAACCGAAACTCTGTGCCATGTACATTCTGAAAAAGCTGAACGGAATCAATGCAGTACAGACATTGAGTCGCCTTAATCGTATCTGTCCTCCATATGACAAGAAAACCTTTATTTTGGATTTTGCCAATGATTACGAAGATATCAATAAAGCTTTTTCCAAATATTACGCGTCAACAATTCTGTCCAACTCTGTAACGCCGCAATCGATTTACGATATTGAGCATAAAATTGACGGCTATTATATCCTTCAACCTCTTGATGTTGAGCATTTCAGCAAGCTCATCTACGCGGAAAACAAAAGCTCAAAAGATAAGAATATCATGAACGAGTACCTGCAGAGGGCTAAAGCCAAAGTAGACGAATTCGATGAGTTAACCAAGAAAAAAGAAATTCTTGCTACTCTAAGAGGATTTGTCAGACTGTATGAATTTCTATCAGCCGCCACAAGCTTTGAAGATGTTGAACTACACAAGAAATATTTATTCATAAGCTATCTTGTAAGTTACATAAAAATCGATGATTCTGGGGCTGGATTTAGTTTGGACGGTAAGCTAAGAGCATCTGGATTTATACAGAAAAAAGCCAAAGAAATTAAAACGTCAAAGATTACTCCAGATCCAGTAGTCAAACTGCCAAATGCCTATGAAATCTGCATCTCTGAACCTGATGAAAAAAAATTGTCAGAAATCATTGATGAAATCAATGCAAGAACCGGGAAGAACTTCAACACCGACGTAGCAAAGCGCATTGCGATGCAGATACGCGACATGATGAAAAAGAATGAAGAACTTCGTAACAGTGCTAAAAATAACAAGGAGAAAGACTTTGAATTCAGCTACTTTGACCATATCGATGATGCTTTAGTTGATGCTATGGCAGAGGATAAAAAATTCTCTTCTTTCCTTCTTAAAAATGAAGACATCAAAAAACAGCTGTTGGGTATTTTTGCTCATGAGATATACAAGAGCCTGAGAAACAATCAAGAGTCGTAATATCTCTTAACTAATTAAAAGCTCAGACAATATGCCTGTCTGAGCTTTTCTAGGCAAGATTTTTATAACAAAACTGTAGCTTCAACCCTACCTCAATAATAAAACCGTAGCCACAACCTCTGTATTTAACTTCTAAAGTGTATTTTTAGATACACTCAGAAATTCCGAATTTTCTTCAACTACTCAAAATTTCAAAACTCGCCAAACCCATGATTTTACGGGCTTTCAGAGCATCTCTACACCTTCTTAGATAGTAATACTACCGTCTCAACGTGATCGGTATGTGGGAACATATCAACTGCTTCAAAAGCTCTTAATTCATAACCATATTTAGCCGCCACTTCTAAATCACGTTTTTGGCTTATTGGGTTACAAGAAATATAAACAAAACGTTGCACTTCAAAGGCCGCTAACGTTTGAAAAACTTCAGGAGACGCCCCTTTACGCGCCGGATCTAAAATTGCGCTATCAATCTTTATTCCCTGAGCAGCAAGCTGCGGAAAAATTTTTTCAACTAATCCACATTTAAATTCGACATTAGTAATACCATTTAGCTTAGCATTAGATTTAGCATCATTAACAGCCGAATCGACGCACTCAATACCAATTACTTGATCTACCTTCTTCGCCACATATAAGCTAATAGTCCCCGCTCCTGAGTATAAATCCGCTACCACATCAGTAGCCTTTGGCGCTAAAAGCTCTAACGCCCGCTTATACATAACTTCCGCTTGAGTTGGGTTTATCTGCAAAAATGACTCAGCATTGATGGCAAATTTATTCCCTAAAATAGAAGTTTCAATCGTTTCCTTACCCGCAACTTGAATAAATTTAGGGCCTAAGATTCTATTACCCGGTAAATTGTTAATGTTGATTTTTAAAGAGGACAGCTTAAGTTCAGTGTAGAGAGAAGCGACTTTCGCAATAAAATCAGCAGAAGGTTCAGCGTAGAATACCAATACACACATACGTTCACCTTCATCAGCCCCTCGTAAAAAGATGTAACGAAGATTAGGCGCTAAATTTGGGTCTTGCGCAGCAAAAAAAGAACTGATTTTTTCACGAGCATCAGACATCCAACGCGCTTCTAACGCACAAGAGGCTAATGGAATAATGTCGTGACTACCACGAGCATAAAGCCCAATAGTAAGTTTTCCGCCTTGAGTGGAACATGCGCACACCGATTTATTACGGTAAGCAAAAGGGTCTGACATCGCATGAATTGGGGCCTGCACTACTATGTTAGCTTCTTTAGTTGAGGCGTACAAAGCTGCTAAACGTCTACGCTTATCCTGAAGTTCAGCTTCATAACGCACACAGGTATAGCTACAGCTCCCACAATCGTGAGCACAAAAGTTAGGGGCGCGATCGGGAGATGGTTTGAGAATCTCAAGTAATTCCCCAGTAAAAAAAGTTGGATGTTCAGCCCCTAAACGCACTTTTACTTCTTCTTGTGGCAAAGCACCAGCAACAAAAATTTTTTTACCTTCATAATAGGCAAAAGCATCCCCACCTTGGGCACGGTCTAACATGGTTAATACAACTTCAGGAGCCGAAGTGGTCATAATGCTCTTCCTTAAATTTACAATTCTTGACACCAAACTTTTAAATTTTTTCGATTCACTACAAACACAATATACCTGTTCTCGTTATGAAGATAAAGAATCTCCAAGCGGGAACTTCTCACAAGGTAGCTTAAACATGCATTTAGCAACTAATACCTACGTTATGAATTTTAAGGTCGTTTTGTTTACCGTTTTTCTTACAGCGTATTATACAAAGGCGAGCGCCAAAACAAAGACTAAATGAAATATATTAAGGAAGAAAAAGAGATAATATCTAGATCATAGATTAAAGGTGGTGGCCCATCTTGGACTTGAACCAAGGACCAAACGATTATGAGTCGTCTGCGCTAACCGACTGCGCCAATGGGCCATATGCACAGTGGATAATTATATCTATCTTTAAGTCGATGTCAATAAAAAACCACCGAAATTTTTAGAATTACGGTGGTTATATTAACTAGATCAAATCTTCTACCAGCTTACGCTTATTCGTCTAAGAAGCTCTTTAATGGTTCAGAGCGACTTGGGTGACGAAGTTTACGTAAAGCCTTAGCTTCAATCTGACGAATACGTTCACGCGTTACGTCGAACTGACGCCCTACTTCTTCTAAAGTATGGTCGGTATTCATACCGATACCAAAACGCATGCGTAATACTTTAGATTCACGTGGAGAAAGGCCAGCTAAAACCTGTTCGGTTACAGCCTTAAGGTTTTCAGAAGTAGCTTCGTCTGCTGGTAATGGCAATGACTTATCTTCAAGAAAGTCCCCAATATGAGAATCATCATCATCACCTACCGGAGATTCCATTGAAATAGGTTCCTTTGAAATCTTCAAAACCTTACGAATCTTATCTTCTGGCATCCCCAACTTTTTAGAAAGTTCTTCTGGAGTTGGCTCACGCCCTTTTTCCTGCAACATAGCGCGAGAAATACGATTGAGCTTGTTGATAGTTTCTATCATATGCACAGGGATACGAATAGTACGAGCCTGATCCGCAATAGAACGAGTAATCGCCTGTCTAATCCACCAAGTAGCATAGGTTGAGAACTTAAAGCCACGACGGTATTCAAACTTTTCTACCGCCTTCATCAAGCCGATGTTACCTTCCTGGATAAGATCAAGGAACAACAAGCCTCTGTTGGTATATTTCTTCGCGATAGAAATAACCAAACGAAGGTTAGCTTCAACCATTTCCTTCTTTGCGCGCTTAGCAGTTTCATTACCTTGGGTAATATCTGCATTAATCTTACGAATTTCAGCAATAGAAAGACCAGTTTCAGTTTCGATATCATGAAGTTTAGCTACCACTTCACGAACTTCAGCTTCAAAAGTTTTAAGTTTTTCGGCAAAAGGCTTCTTCAAGCTACATGCTTTTTCGTACCAATCGATACTAGCTTCTTTCTTTGGTTCAGTGTAATACTTTCTAAAGTCTTCAGCTTTCATACGGCACTGGTTAACCATGATGTTACGCAAAGTAGCATCTTGAGCTTTAACTTTATTCATCACTTCATGAATGTTAGCAATGAGTTCTTCAAAAAGCTTTGGTACTAAACGGAATTTCTTAAAATGTTCAGCTAAGTTTCCAATAGCTTGCTTGGTCTTCTTACCACCACGACCATGCTTTTCAATGCACAACATAGCTTCGTCATAACGTTCACGAAGAGTATCGAACATCTTTTCTGCTAATTCAATATCGATCTGATCATCATTTGAATTAGAGAAGTCACCCTGACCGTCTTCTGTTCCATCTTCTGATTCTTCATCTTCATCATCTACATTTTCGTCGTCACCGCTTTCTTCGCCTTCATCCATTTCAGCGTCTTCATCACCATTAAGGTCGTCAACATTGAAACTTTCTGGATCGAACTTTTCTGCATCTTCTTGATCATCTTGACCATTTGATTCAGCAGAAGCAGCTGCTTGTTCAGCTTCAGCATCTTGTTTATCATCAGCAAAGCTTGAAATAATGTCAGTAAGATGAATATCGCCTAATTGGAATTTTTCGTACTGCTTAAGTACGCATTCAATTGCTTTAGGGTATTCAGCCACACATTCCTGAACTTGGTTGATACCTTCTTCGATGCGCTTAGCAATGTCGACTTCCTTCTTTCTATCAAGAAGGCCAACAGTGCCCATTTCACGCATGTACATTCTCACCGGATCAGTAGTCTTCCCAATATCCGGAGTGATGGAAATAACGTTATCTGCTTCGTTTGCATTTTGAGTAAAATTGATATCGTCAGCTTCAGGGGCCTTATCACAAACAAGGATATCGTTTTCTTCTAATTGCTGCTGAAGTTCACCAATCTGTTCAGAGTCATCATACCCTGAAGGGAGATACTCCATGATTTCCGTACGAGTCAGATAACCTTTGGCCTTACCGTCCGCAATCAGCTGGCTGATAATCGGATTGCCGTTCGAAGTATTTTCCATTATAAAAACCTTTTTTATAGATCCAACATGCACTCTGTGTAATCTGTTACTCAGTGGGTTAAGCGACTTTATTCCGGTCGTGCGATTTTCTGTATGTGGTGGCCATCAGGAGGTCTCACCAGTTTATTTAAAGAATAAAAAGCCTACCCAAGTCAATGAGCCCCGGGATTATACAATATTTAACACTAATCTAACAACCAAAACGTGATTTCTTGCTTATAATTTTTCTTGTAACTCCGCTTTTCTAATATTTGCCTCACATTTACAGAAAAAATACCTTTATACTCACCTAGTTGGCTATCACATCCTCTCACTTAAACAACACGTAAATTACGAATTCGTCGCTCTAAGGTTTGGCTTTCTAAGAGCTCCTCTTTCGTGAGATTTAGCTTTGACTGTAGTTCCACATTTCTAGCTACTAAGACCTCAACTAGCAAGGCCTTTATTAAAGTTAACAGATCAGCTACTTTAATTTCGACATTGTCATCTGACTTTTCTAAATCAACCCCTGCTAAGTAATTCATAAATTCATAATATGAACTATTACGATACTTTTCAACTAAAAGCCCGGTATGTTCACTTCCTGTAACGATGTGGCTTAATAAATCATTGATGATTTCCATCTTCTTATCAGCATAATCTTTAAGTAGCTTCTGAAAAACTGGTAAGTCTGGAATTTCATTTTTTAAATATGGATACTGCAGCAAATGAGCTACCAAGGATCTAACTGCTGTCATTCTTACGTCTTGTGGCGTATTTGATGAGAGACTACGTCGAGCCCCGTTATCAGAGCCCCATTCCTGGTGACCAAAATGCTTAGCCCCCTCATTGTGCAACATACTTCGAGCTAAATTGCGCCATACAGCTTCAACTCGAGCTACATCCCAATTGGCCAAACGCGCCATTTTGGTCGCAAGAGTGGAACGAGTAATAGGAGCATTTACCATTTGCGCTGCCATATTCCCTGTTTCATTTAGCATCGCAATGCGCCCGCCATCAGAGTTCAAATTGTATTTAACCTTCATCATATCGCCCACATAATCTGAAAATGAATCAGCTTTGTCTAGGTATGATAAAAAGCCTGACGCTCCTACCGCCCGCACCATGGTGTCTGGGTCATGTTCTGGCGGTAAAAAACAAAAACACAATTCCTTGTCGTCACGCATGGTCGGAACTGAATTTTCTAGTGCTCGCCAAGCCGCGTGCCGACCCGCTTCGTCCCCGTCATAACAAAATACAATGCGGTCAGCTTGCTTAAAAAGCAAATCAAGTTGCATTGTGGTAGTAGCGGTCCCTAAAGAAGCTACAGCGTTATGCACGCCGAACTGATCGAGGGCAATAACATCCATATACCCTTCAGTAATCATGACGAAACGACGTTCTTCTTGTTTGAGATCACGCACATAATCTAAATTAAATAACTCGTGTCCCTTGCTATAGACTGGGCTTTCTTTAGAGTTGATGTATTTGGGTTTAATGTCAGTTAAGACACGCCCCCCAAAAGCAACGGTGCGCCCACGGCGATCTCTAATAGGAATGATGACACGATTACGGAAATTATCGTAGTAACTAGTTTTACCATTACCAGTCTTTTCATTAACCAAACCCACTTCAAATAATGCTTTCACGCGCGTTGGATTGTTTTGGCCGACTTGCTTTAAAATAAAATCCCAACTATCAGGGGCAAACCCAATTTTATATTTTTCAATGGTTTCCGCGGTAATGCCACGACTTGACAAATATGCTACTGCTTGTGGCGCTCGTTTTAATTCTTCATGAAAACAAGAAACTGCTTGCTCTAATAATTGATAATAGTCTACTTCTGGTTTGTTAGCTTGAAAGCCCCCTTTGCCATTGGTATTGCTCTCATCATACTCAACTTCCATACCCGCCATAGAAGCAATTTCTTCCACCGCCTCTGCAAACGACACATTGTCGTAATTCATGATAAATTTAATGGCGTTACCAGCTTCGTGACAACCAAAGCAATTAAAGAATTGTTTCTTTTGGTTTACGCTAAAGCTTGGAGTCTTTTCATCATGAAAAGGACAACAGCATGTATAGCTATTACCTGCCTTTTTAAGTCTCACTCGTGAATTTATTACATCAACAATATCAACTCTGGTTAATAACTTATCCACAAAGTCTTTCTTAATATAAGGCATTCTTTTCTCCGTATCACTAAATTGGCGTTTTATTACTGAGTGCTTTCCCAAAACTAATATAGCACACCAAGCCCTGAATAAGCATGATTGTCCCAATCCCCAAGTAAAAACTTTATGCACAGCTAAATCTTCATAACATTTAAGTTTTTTACCTTTAGAGGGCTTTAATTTTTTCAGAAGAGCTCAGGACACAATTAACGTATTAAAGATATTTTATCACGTATATGATTTATTTTCACTAATAAAATAGTCCCCGTAAAGATTTAGGTGTTTTTAATCATAATTTTGACTTTTAAACGTTTCAATTTACTTTGTATTTTTGGTTTATGGTTGGTAATTTTCAGGGAGATTTCAGTCCGTAATGAAGCAATTAATGGTAAAATTTCGAGGTTCGGAGGTGATTAAATGTCCATTTACTGTATTGGTGATGTTCACGGTTGTTTTGATGAACTTACCGCCCTTTTACAACTTATCAAATTCAATAAACACACAGATGAGCTTATATTCACAGGGGATATTATCGGTCGCGGACCTAAACCACTAGATGTTTTACATCTTATTTGGGATTTAGGTGATAGAGCCCATACCGTACTTGGCAACCATGATCTAAACTTTTTGGCTGTAGCCCAAGGCAAAAGAGTCGCTAAAAAACGCGATCAACTAGATTCACTTTTAAATTCTTCTGAACTACCTGATATCATTAAGTGGTTTGCTAACACTCCACTTATGTATAGCCACCCAACTACGCCAATCTCAATGGTTCACGCTGGCATTGATCCTAGTTGGAATCTCGCGCAAGCTACAAACCATGCTCAAGAAGTTGAACACATTCTAAGAGATCCGCTGACTCTCAATACTTTTTTATCACACATGTATTCAGATAAACCAGATCTTTGGGATGATCAACTCTCAGGAATCACTCGGTGGCGTACCATTGTAAATATTTTTACCCGTATTCGTTTTTGCCGCCCAGACGGTTCACTCGATTTTGAAAATAAATCTAGCCCGGCAGAAGCGTGTCGCTTAAACCTCAATACCTGGTTTGAAGCCCGCAAACTCGAGTTAGATCCAGAAGAAAAACAAACTTTATTATTCGGTCACTGGGCGGCTCTAATGGGACAATGTCGCCTGCCACACATCATCGCCCTAGACACAGGTTGTATCTGGGGCGGTTCTCTTACCGCTTGGTGCGCCGAAACAAAAACTTTCTTTAGCGTACCAAGCCGTAATGGCATTGACCTTATAAAAAGTTAAAACCTAACGTGGTTACTCTCACTGACTGCTCCCACGGGCAAACCCGTGGGGTTCTGATTGAAATGTAGCTTGTAATCGTACACCATTTTCAGGTTTTGGAGTTACAAGTGTAAATCTGTTTGAATCAGGACTTTCATTACCAAAGAGTCCTACGACCACATTAGCAGTAAATTTCTGTCTTACGACAAGGAAGTACAGTCAATCTTCCTAACGTTTAGATTAGATATTGTCCCATGCTATGCCAAGTAGTAAAAAATATATTTTTTCATAGAAAAAGCGACGTAAAACCTAAACTTTAAATTCACAGGCCTTTAATTTAGGATGATTAAAAGGGAAATAAGGGGAAAAAGGTTAGAGCATCTGGAACTTATGCCTCTTCTTTTCTTTCTTTTCCTTTTGGCTTTTCTCAGCTAAAACTTACTTTTTTTCTAAAGTTACAAAACGTAAGTCGTAGGCATTTTTTTCATCCTTTGGATAAAAACTTTCGGCGATCACGCGATAAGCATTTAAATCGTAAGCGGGAAAACTTGTATCCCCTTCGATCTCAGCTTGAATGATGGTAAGATACAATCTATCAGCCAAAGGTAGAGCCTCTCTGTAAAGCATGCCCCCGCCAATCACAAAAATTTCTGGGGCATCTTTTAAAAGAGCAATCGCTGCCTCAAGGCTATTGACCAACTCTACGCCAGCTAGCAAAGCCAAATTTGGATTAGATGAAATAACTACGTTGCGTCTACCAGGTAACGCGCGACCAATGCTCGCAAAGGTTCTACGCCCCATGATAACCGGGCATCCCATCGTTGAATCTTTAAAGTGACGTAAATCAGCCGGCAGATGCCAAGGCATGGTGCCATTAGCTCCAATCACCAAATTACGTGCGTGCGCTACAATAAGTGAGATCATAACTAACTTTACTTATCCTTATGACTAGCTTCGTCTTCGTCATCTACTAAGTCATCGTCCCCAAAGTCGATATCTTCAGCATCAAACTGAGCATCATCATCCCAAGAAGCAGCAGTTTCGTCTAGATTTTTGTCATCTTCAAACTCAATATCTTCATCATCTTCAAATTCAATGTCATTTTCATCAAATTCATCTTCGTCGACATAAGCAGGTTGTTCTTTTTCCTTCTTTGTCCAAACGAAGGAGGCGTTCTTAGCTTGAGCTTCTTCTTCTGCTAAACGTTCAGATTCTTCTTCCTGAATCTTGGTAACTTCACTCATTACGTCGTAACAAAGTTCGCTGACGTTAGTACCAGCGCGAGCTGAAATAACATGATATTCAGCATCTAAACGATCTAACTTCTTAAGAGTATCGGCTACAATTTCCGCACATTCTTCTTCAGTTAAAGCATCACACTTGTTAAATACTAACCAACGTGGCTTTTTATACAACTCTGCGCTGTAGTTTTGGAGTTCCTGTTCGATAATCTTAATATTTTCTGCCGGTTCTGAGCCATCAACAGGTTTAAGATCTACTAAATGCAACAACACACGACAACGTTCAAGGTGACGTAAGAAGCGATGGCCTAAACCAGCCCCTTCTGAAGCCCCTTCGATAAGACCTGGAATATCAGCCACCACGAAACTCTTACCAACCCCAAGGCGAACTACCCCTAAAGATGGCACTAAAGTCGTAAACGGATAATCAGCGATTTTTGGTCTGGCAGCACTTACGTGGCTAATGAAAGTTGATTTACCAGCATTAGGGAAACCTAGCATCCCCACGTCAGCTAACAATAACAATTCAAGTCTAATGAAACGCTTATCGCCCTGGGTCCCATCAGTCTTTTGGCGGGGGGCCCGGTTTACAGAGCTCTTGAATCTAGTGTTACCTAAACCATGGAAGCCACCTTTAGCCACCATCAACCGCTGGCCTTCTTTTAATAAGTCACCGATAACTTCACCTGTTTCATGGTCAATAGCGCGAGTCCCGACAGGTACTGACAAAACTACGTCATAACCACGAGCCCCTGTACAATTAGCCCCACCGCCATTTTCACCACGGCCAGCTACAAAAAACTTTTGAAATTGGTAATCCACCAAGGTGTTTAAGTTTGAGTCAGCCATTAAATAGACGTCACCGCCGTTACCGCCATCCCCACCGTCAGGACCGCCTTTCGGAATAAACTTTTCACGTCTGAAACTTACACAGCCGTTACCGCCGTCACCAGCTTCTACTCTTACTACCGCTTCATCAACGAATTTCATTAAACTATGCTCCTATAAGGGATGGGCAGATTCAAAACAAACCTGCGTCCGGCTTTATCATATGTAAATAGGATAATCCAAACGGTACCAAAGTGAACTACTCACCACCTAAAGAGGTGGGAACTTCGTAATTACTCATTAGAGTAATTATAAAGAAGTTTGATAGCTATGCTATCCTTATTCTTACAGGTGTGTCCACTTCACCTCTACTGTATAGGACTTCTAAGTCCACTACATTACTTTTTCTTAGTATATTTAATGCTCCATTTACATCTGCATTAAGTATATAACCTTTTGAAGTTTGATATAGTCCCCTCTTTATTCTCTTTCCTAAAAATGAAAGATACTCTTCTTTAGAAAGATGTTTAAGTTGTTGTTTAACTATAAGATATATAGAGCTTCAACTCTTTTTTTTATACTTAATTATATCATATATTTAAACCCAAAAGAGGTAAGAGCAAAAAAACCAATTCATCTTCCACCTAAAGAGGAAGGAGTCTTCTTGGAGATTTTAGATAAAACTAAAACCGTCCGACTATCAATCCATAGTGCTCATATGAACGGTCCAAAGTAAAACCTTTCTAAAACCTAAGGCTAAACTTAGTCCAAAACCAAGGGCCTTAGCAAAAAAAACTCCACCGAAATATCATCCAATGGAGTCTTCGTGTAATCCTAAAGTGGAATACTAGTCAGCAATAACGCTCACGTATCTGCGGTTGTTAGGACCCTTAACTTCGTACTTAACAGTACCTGCTACAGTAGCGAAGAGAGTGTAATCCTTGCCACAACCTACGTTTGCACCTGCGTGATACTGAGTACCGCGCTGACGAACGAGGATATTGCCTGAAACTACAGACTGACCACCGTAGATCTTAATACCAAGACGTTGACCTTCGGAGTCACGACCATTGCGGGAACTACCGCCAGCTTTCTTATGTGCCATGTGACATTACTCCTTATGCGTTAATTTCAGTGATCTTAACTTCAGTGAACCACTGACGATGACCAGTAACCTTCTGGAAGTGCTTACGACGACGGAACTTAGTTACAGTAACCTTTTCGCCACGCTTCTGAGCTACAACTTCAGCAACAACCTTGCCACCATCTAAATAAGGGGCGCCAACCTTAACGTTGTCCCCATCGGCAAACATAAGTACCTTGTCGAAATCAACCTTATCACCAACTTGAGCCTGGTTCAAAAGTTCTACGGACAATACGTCGTCCTTTGCAACCTGATACTGCTTGCCGCCAGTTAACATAACTGCGTACATGAATACTTCTCCAATGCTCTAATGCCCTAGGGCTAGAGCGTTAAAATCTTAATATAATATGGGCGCAGATTATACAAGGCAACGCATACATATGCAAGAATTTTTTAATATTAATTACTAGATTTTTGATTCATGGAAACTTATTTTCGTAACGTTCGATTTCAAGGCTCCCGCCATTTAAAATCTCCGGAAAAAACTCGTTCCGTTCAATTTATTGTATAAAGAAAAACCATTTACAGTTATAATTTCACAAATGCTCCGGATAATATGCCTTTAAAGGAAATACTACATGTCCTGCTCATTAATAGAGAAACTTACGGACGAAGCTATTGATCAAGTTGTGGCTAAGATCTACCACAACATCCAAAGCCCAGTTGAACTGGTAAATCAAGTCTGCACCCACCTCATTGCCAGCGGTGGTAAGCGCATTCGCCCTCGACTTATGATTTTGTGCGCCGGCCTTATTGGCGGACTTGAAGGCGTAAAAAACGAAGACGTCATTGACATGGCTGCTGCCATCGAAATTATTCACACCTCAACTCTAATGCATGATGACGTTATTGACGAAAGTTCCGCCCGACGTGGCCACGAAAGCACAAATTACGCCTTTGGTAACTCACTTGCAGTTCTTGGCGGTGACTACTTATTTACTAAGGCTTTTTGCATGGCCAATGAAGTAAATTCACCTGAGCACCGTATTAAGATTTGTTCTATTTTAGCCGATGCCATTGGTACGCTAGTCCAAGGCGAAATTGAGCAAATGCAAAATATCGCCGATACTAAGTTATCGGAAGAAACTTACTTTAAAACTATTTATGCCAAAACCGCCATTTTGTTCGAAGTTTCTGCCAGAATTTCTGCTGTGCTATCGCATGCCTCCCCGCAAGAAAGCGAACAACTTGCGGTCTTTGGACGTGCTCTTGGCAACGCCTTCCAAATTGCCGATGACATCATGGACTATACTTCATCAGCCACCCAAATGGGTAAAAACATCGGTGATGATCTAAATGAAGAGAAAATGACCTTACCTCTCATTTACCTCTTAAATTCTGCCCTAGAAACTTCCGAACACGAAAAAATCTTAGTAGCTTTTAAGAATCATGATATCGAAACTATCACTACTGCTTTAAAAACCACAGACGCTATCGAACGCTGTCAGGCGCGGGCCCAAAAAGAAGTTGACCAAGCTATTGAGGCACTTACGAGCTTTGCCCCATCAGCTTATAAAGATGCATTAATTATGTTAGTTCGTCATGCTGCATATCGCTCAGCTTAATTAAACTTACCCTAAGCACAATAAACTAAAAAACCGAAAACCAGCTTTCTTGGTTTTCGGTTTTTCGGTTTTTCTTTTTTGGAGATTTATTAGCTCAGGTTAAAGTTTTTATAATGCCCAGCTTTCAGATACAGCTACTATTTCATCACGTAACTGTTCAAAGACTTCAAAAATCTTAGGATCAAAATGCGTCCCAGATTCTTTACGTAAAATATCAAAAGCCTCGTCATAAGAAAAAGCTTCTTTGTAACAACGTTTAGAAACTAACGCATCAAACACATCAGCAATCGCCATGATGCGAGCTGACAGCGGGATTTCGTATTCTTTTAAGCCAAATGGATAGCCCGTGCCATTCCATTTCTCATGATGATACATGGCCATTTCCACGGCAGTGGAAAAAACTAGACCATTTTCAATATCACTTAAAGTCTCTCTTATCATTTCTCCACCCACTTTGGCATGGGTTTTCATGATGTCAAATTCTTCTTTAGTTAGTTTTCCAGGCTTACATAAAATAGAATCAGTTACCGCTATTTTTCCTAGATCATGAAGTGGAGCCGCACTTACAATCGCACTCCACTTTTCATCACTTAATTCAGAAACGTAAAAATTGCGTTCGCGTAAACCTTTTACCACAATATCAACATAGGCAGCAGTCCGCTTAATATGCATCCCGGTAGAAGAATCACGCCCTTCAATAATAGTGGCAAACGCTTGGATTATTTGTTGTCTAATATGATCAATGCGTCTAGATTGCTCTAATTTTACATTGCGGATGGAACGCCTATAAGCGTAAAGTTCGAGTGAGTGAGAAACTCGAGTACTGATAGCAAAAAAAGAGCTTTCTAAATAAATAACATCATCAGCTCCACTATGGAAACATTCTTCCTCAAGCCTTCTATCCACATCATCACAATAAAAGATAATAGGTTTATCCGCTAACGAATTGAGGTTACGAATATTGTTCACCAAACTCCGCGGGCCACCTTGCAACATCTTTGGGGCGCACATAATCAAATCATAAGATACGTAACTTGATAATTTTTCGGTCAATTCCTTCTCAGAGCAAACAATGTCAATCTCATATTTTTGCTCCAAGATCTGTTTTAATAACACGAGACTTGCTTTATCGTCCCCTGCAATTAAAATACGCTCAGTTACTGTATCCATTTGCACCACCATGTATTTTGTATTCCTTATGTTATAATAGTTTTCGGAACATCCCGGTACTTTAGAGAAAATATCATATAACTACAAAAAAAACCTCTGCTGAGGTCACACCGCAGAGGTTTAGTCACATAATTTTATTTTAAAATTAAACTCTTACTTAGTCCGCAAATGGATGGCGAAGTACGATAGTTTGATTACGATCAGGACCAGTTGAAATTACATCAATAGGCACGCCAGCAACTTCTTCAAGCTTCTTAATGTAAGCCAAAGCATTAGCTGGAAGTTGATCCATAGAAGTGATCCCGAAAGTTGATTCAGACCAACCAGGCATTACTTCGTAAACTGGTTCTAAGCCGATATAATCGTCAGCAGCAAGTGGAGAATAGTCGATAACAGTGCCATCAGCCTTTCTGTAAGCTACACAAAGCTTAACTTCCTTCATGCCATCGAGTACGTCAAGCTTAGTTAAGCAAAGACCACTTAAAGAGTTGATCTGGTTAGAACGGCGCATTGCCACCCCATCAAACCAACCACAACGGCGACGACGACCAGTTACAGAGCCAAATTCAGCGCCCTTATCACACAAGTATTCACCGTCAGCATCAAAAAGTTCAGTTGGGAATGGACCACCGCCTACACGAGTAGTGTATGCTTTAACAATACCGATAACGTAGTCAATGTTACGTGGACCAAAGCCAGCACCAGTACTTACACCACCTGCTACAGTATTTGAAGAGGTTACATATGGATAAGTACCCTGATCGATATCAAGAAAAGTCCCCTGAGCCCCTTCGAACATGATCTTTTTGCCATCTTCACGGGCATGAGCTAAAAGTGAAGTCACGTCGTGCACCATAGGCAAAATTTCCTTGGCGTAGTTTCGGCAAGATTCAAGAACTTCTTCGTAGCTTACAGGTTCAACCCCATAGAATTCAGTCAAACAGAAGTTGTGATATTCCATCACAGTCTTAAGCTTAGAAGCAAATTCTTCCATATTGAAAAGGTCACCAATACGAACAGCACGTCTTGCTGCCTTATCTTCATAAGTAGGACCGATACCACGACCAGTAGTACCAATTGCCTTCTTACCAAGCTTAGCTTCGCGTGAACGGTCGATAGCCACGTGATAAGGTAAAATCATAGGGCAAGCTGGGCTAATCACCATACGGCTACGCACAGAAACACCTTTTTCTTCAAGTTCTCTGATTTCACCAAGCAAGGCTTCTGGAGAAACAACAACCCCGTTACCAACTACACAGGTGCAATTTTCACGTAAAATCCCAGATGGAATTAAACGAAGAACCTGCTTTTTACCATCAACTACCAGAGTATGACCAGCATTGTGACCACCCTGATAACGTACAACGTAATCCGCTTCATCGGTAAGTAAATCGACGATCTTACCCTTACCCTCGTCACCCCACTGGGTGCCAAGAACTACAACGCTATTAGCCATAAGAAAAATCTCAGTCTCTCAAAAATTAACCAAAACTTTTCTAATTGTATCAAAAAACGCCTTCATCATAAAGAACGAAGGCGTTTTATTTGTGATTATTTATCCTAAACGAGCTTTATATCATTTAGTTAAAATGTTTCAAGTAAGAATTTTCCGGCGCCGTAACAATCACATTACCCCCACCCACAAAACTCTTCTTATATGCATCCATACTTCTTAAGAAGTCAAAAAGTTCTGGATCTGAAGAATAGGTTTTAGCATAGATATCAGTAGCTTGAGCCTCACCCTTACTTCTAATAACCTTAGCATCTCGACTTGCTTCAGCAATACGCACTGCAGCGCGACGGTCCGCATTAGCACGAATAGTTTCAGCTTCTTGACGCCCTTGTGAACGATGGAGTTTTGCTACTGCATTACGTTCAGCGCGCATACGTTGGTAAATTGAGCTTGAAACTTCATCTGGTAAATTGATTTGCTTCATACGCACATCGATAATTCTAATCCCCAAGTCTCGAGCTGAATCGCGGGTTGCAATCAAAGCATTTTGCATTACTTCATCACGCTTAGAGGCAAATTCATCATTCTTTGTACCATTGGCAGAATCATCAACTTCCCCTTTGGCTTTGGCGTCATCATCACTCTTCCCAGAAACAATTTCTTTAATCGTTAAACGGCCGATCTGACTACGTAAAGAGTTAGTAATCTTCTTTTTGAGCAATTCATCAGCTTGCATGATATTGCCCCCGGTAGAAAGATAGTACTGAGCAAAATCTTCAATTCGCCATTTAACATATGAATCGATAATAAGATCCTTCTTTTCAGAAGTCACAAAACGGTCGGCGGTTGAATTTAAAGTCTGAATACGCGCATCAAGTTTTCTAATTTTATCGATAAAAGGAACCTTAAAGTGAAGCCCTGGTTCCACAATATTTAAAGCCCCATCCGAATTACGCACCACTTTAGCAAAGCGAGTTACGATCGCACGTTCCCCTTCTTGCACCACAAAAGTTGAATTTATAAGCACGAGCCCCAGAACTACGAGGCCACCAATAATCATATTTATGTGTTTCATTTTTACCTCCTAAGCTCTTTTAGCGTTTGCCCACATTATTAGAAGACACCTCAGGTTCAGCTAGTGCTACTCGGCCTTGCATGATCTTATCTAAAGGTAAATAAAGCACGGAGCCATTATTACCACCGTTATTCTTGTTATCTAAAATTACCTTGGTATTAGCGCCATACACTTCTTCCATAGTTTCAAGATAAATACGACGCTTTGTAATTTCAGGAGACTTGCGATATTCCGGCAAAATAGCGCGGAACCGAGAAACATCACCTTCTGCCTTAGCAACTACCCCACGGCTATAAGCTTCCGCTTCTTCCACAATACGACGAGCCTTACCTTCAGCTACCGGTAAAACTTCGTTTTCGTATGCTTCAGCTTCACGCTTAAAGCGTTGTTCATCTTCTTGCGCTGAAATTGCATCATCAAATGCAGCCTTTACCTGTTCAGGCGCTCTAGCTGGCAAGAAGTTTACGTCCACAATGGTAATCCCCATCTTATATGGTTCAATAATAGAAGATAGTAATTCCCAGGTAGATTGGCGAACTTTTTCACGACCATTAGTTAGCACGTCATCCATGGTAGTGTGCCCAATAACGTAACGTAAAGCGCTATCGGTAGCTTCATTTAAAGTAGCATCAGGATCAACTACGCTATATAAATATTCGCGCGGATTAGTAATACGATACTGAACGTCCATTTCCACGTTTACGACATTTTCATCTTCAGTCAACATGGAACCATTTGATTGCAACGCTCTAATCTGTTCGATATTTACGGAAGTAACCTTTTGGACTAATGGCACTCTAAAGTGAAGCCCTGGTTCTACTTCATCATAGTATTTACCAAACAATAAAACGACCCCACGTTCGGCTTCTGGTACTGTGTAAAAACCGGTGACCATGACTAAAATGGCTAAAACCCCAGCTACAAGATATAACCCAGTCAAGCCGCCTTTCTTCTCATTGTCATTGCCGTTGCCCCCAAACTTATTTTGCTTATCCTTTTTAGCCCCAAATAATTTGCTAAAAAGATCTGAAATTTGGGTAAAGTCAAAACTACCATCATCAGAACCATTGTTGCGGTCACGCTGCCAAGGGTCTTTTTTATTGTTATTCCCTCCAGGTTCATTCCAAGCCATTTTCCTATTTCTCCTAAAAAAGTTATAAATCAGTTTACGCAGAATCTAAGACTTTAGATAATCAGGTTCACGATTAAAAGTAAAACCACGTGGGCGGACACAATAACGTTCCACTGCCCCTGCAAATTTGCTATTAAGTCGGGCTAAATCAATCTTTTTACCCCGGACTTCAATGATCATTTCACCGTTTTGGCTAAATTCTTCATGAGTTACCGCCTGCATTGCCAATAAGGCATTACGAAGAGCCCCAGCGCTTGGTGGCAAGCGTAACAATAATTCTTCAACTTCGTCAGCAAACAAAGCGGTAATAGCTTTAAGTAGTAGCTCAATGCCGTCACCACTTTTAGCGCTCACAGATACCGCTTCGGGCTTACCATGAGCATTGTTTTGAATATGTGGTTCTACTCCATCTAAACGGTCTATTTTGTTATAGATCTTTAATTGAGGGATGTCATCTGCTTCAATTTCAGCGAGCACCCCTTCGACCGAACGAATGTTTTCTTGCATGCGTTCATCAGAAGAATCAATCACATGTAGTTGTAAATCCGCCTCTCTAGTTTCACGTAAAGTAGCTTTAAAGGCTGCTACCAACTCATGCGGTAAGTGCCTAATAAAACCAACGGTATCAGCAAAAACCACTTGGCCAATACCAGGTAACATGACAGTTCTTAACGTTGGATCTAAGGTGGCAAACAACTGATCGGCCGCATAGACTTCTGATGAAGTCAAACGATTAAACAAAGTAGATTTGCCTGCATTAGTATACCCAACCAAGGAGATTGTTGGTACTTTATTTCTTTTGCGTGATTTTCCGCTTTGTTCACGCTGTTTTTCAACTTCAGCTAATTCACGTTTTAACGCAGTAATTCGGTCTTTAAGCAAACGTCTATCTGATTCAAGCTGGGTTTCACCAGGACCACCACGCATCCCAAATCCACCCTTTTGCCGTTCAAGGTGAGTCCAACCACGTACTAATCTAGTGGAGAGATAACCTAACTGAGCCAGTTCAACTTGCAATTTACCTTCGTTGGTACGAGCTCGTTGTGCAAAAATTTCAAGAATTAAAGATGTACGGGCAATAACTTTACACCCTAATTCCTTTTCTAGATTACGTTCCTGAGATGGCGTTAATTCATGATTAAAAATAACCATCTCCGCTTCTAGATCGGCAATTAAAGCCTTTAATTCTTCGGTTTTACCTGTACCAATAAAAAAACGGGAATCCGGTACCTTGCGTGCGCAAGTCAGTATTCCCGCTACTTCAGCACCAGCAGATTCCGCTAGCATCTGAAGCTCCGCCAAATCCTCATTAGAGCTTTCGTCGGATAAATCAACATTTACAAGAACGGTTTTGGCACCGCCCTTGTGTCTTTCATCAAAATCAAACAAGAATTATGAATTCCTTATTCGGCTGAAATTTTTCGATTGAACCTATTCGATTGAACCTATTCGATTGAACCTATTCGGCTGAATTTTTCGTTCGTTTTCGTTTTTTCGTTCGTTTATGTTCTATTGAACTTACTCAGCAGAAGATGATACATCATCGTCTGCAGTTGTCACGGTAACAGCTCGAGATGGAACAATAGTAGAAATTGCGTGCTTATAAACCATCTGCGAAATGTTATTCTTAAGTAAGATTACGAACTGGTCAAATGATTCTACTTGACCCTGAAGCTTAATACCCGTAACAAGATAAATAGATACTGGAATTCGTTCCTTACGTAAGGCATTGAGAAACGGATCTTGCAATGATTGCCCCTTGGACATACTGTTTTCCTTAATAGTTGTTGTAATTATAACATCAGTAAGATGTCTAGCATCTTAGACCATCCGGTGTGTTTTATGTTATGCCGAATCCATTTTAGACATTAGACCATAAATAGCATACATCATTTTTAAGGTAAAAAGAAATAATCCATACAATTATGCTCGATATTTCATACCAAGTTAGCAAAACTTGCTTAAAAACAGTAATTTAAGCTTTACGTTACGTCCTATAAAAACGTAACTCACTTTAATTACATGCTTTTTTATGGTTTTTAATCGTTTCTAGAACTCGTGACAAATTCTCTGGATCATGCGCTTTAAGCTCATGGACCTCGGTTTTCCAACCGCGAAGCCAAGTCATTTGTCTTTTGGCAAGTTGGCAAGTCGCGATAATGGCAAGCTCACGCGCTTTATCGAGCGTTACTTCCCCAGTTAGATACATCCACATTTGGCGGTAGCCTACCGCTCTAATTGAAGGCATCTCTGGTGTTAAATCACCACGTGCAAACAGTTTTTGCGTTTCTTCTAACAAGCCCTGCTTTAGCATTAAATCAAAGCGTTGCGCAATAAGAGGTTTTAATTCCAAACGAGCTCGATCCGGTAGAATAGAGAATTGCATTAAATCTAAAGGACACTCATATGGCGGGGTTTCCGCTAAGAGTTGAGTCATGCTCTTATTGGTCATTAAATAAATTTCCAGAGCACGGCCAATGCGCTGGGGATCGTTTTCATTTATTCTAGCGTATGACTTTTCATCGATTAAACGTAGTTGTTCCCGGACATAAGGAAGCCCTTTTTCTTTAATAAGATTAGTCACCTGCGCCCGAATTTCAGGGGTTGTATCAGGTAATGATGATAAACCATCAGTTAGGCTTTTAAAGTACAGCATTGTCCCGCCCGCTAAAATAGGCACTTTACCCCGGGCTTGAATCTCAGCGCACAACTTAAGTGCATCACCTCTAAAATCGGCCACACTATAGCTTTGAGCCGGATCTAAAATATCAATTAAGTGATGAGGAATCCCACAGCGTTCTTCTAATGAGGGCTTAGCTGAACCAATATCCATACCTTTATAAATAAGCACAGAATCAACACTAATGATTTCGCCATTAAGGGCCTCAGCGAGTTTTATAGACAACGAGGTTTTGCCTGAGGCCGTAGGCCCCATGAGAGATACAGCAAAAGGTTTACTCACCAAATAACTCCTTAACTAATCGATCGAATTTGAGCTCCTTGACAGCTGGCGCCGTAAGGTAGTCATACGTCAATGGCACCTGTCGTAGCAAGCGCGCCGCCATTTCAGCGGTAAAATAAAGTGGCATTTTTAAAGCACATAACACCCGCCCTAAAAATTCAATTGCTTCCTGCTCACCGGATAATGGTTCTAAGCCTAAGATTAAATCATCAACAACTTTAGCTACATTCATGCACCGCATAACCGCAGGAACTCCAGCAATTACAAGGCTACTTGCTTTTAACCCCTTTAGCTCCACTTCAAAACCTAAGGCCCGTAATAATCCCATATAAGCTTTCGGATCTTTAGAGCTAGTTATTTCAACTGGCACCATTAAATTGGAGGTTCCTAATACTCGACTGCGGTTTTGTTTTAGATATGAGGTCACAAGCTCCTGCGCCAACAGCGCTAAATCCCACAGATAAAATTGCCCATTATGGGCAGCTAATGCATAGTGTTTTTGCGTCACCCCTAAAAAGTTAATTTTATTGTCACCAAAACTCTCTTTAGGTTCGGTAAACCATGGAGCAAAAAAGACTGTCGGTTCAAGTATTGGCAAACCATCACCACCAACTTCTTCATCTGTAGGTCCATTTTCTGAACTTAAAGGAGGATTTAGGTCGCTAGTAAAGGCTAAGGTGTTCTCATTTTCCTTAGAAGCGACTATGCTTGACGCCTTAAAACCATCTCGGCTCGATGACACTTGGTTTTGAGTTAAGTTTACGTTACCCAAATCTTGGGCTTGCGCACCCTCTAAATTAACTTGGGTTTCATGCGCCAGCGCATCAGCCCACAAATCACCACTTGAACCATTAAAAATGGAGTTAGCAATCTTACTACCTAACGAACCTTCATCTAAGGGAGCACTGTCTCTTGCCAAAGGCGTAGCCTCAGCAAAAACTCCCTCTAAAGGCTGATTTTCTGGGCGACTAAAGATCCGGTCATAATATGAGCTTGTAGCATTGATGCTAGCCTTTTTTTCCGCCGGCGAAAAATTTGCGGGATTAAATTTACCCCAAGATGCGTGGTTTGGACCGCTTTTTGTTGGGCTACCGTAAGATTCCTTACCATCCCCCACGGAAGCATAACTCCTTGGCGCTTGATTTAAAGATAGATCCTTAACGGTATTAGGTTGATTAGCCCCATGAGCCAAACTATTTAAAGGAGAACCAGTTGCGCCCCCACAATAATTTAAGCTAGATTCAGGAGGTAAAGACTGCGACTCACCCTCAAAATCGCCCCCTTGAGATCCTAAATGTATCCCTTTAACTTCACCTTCGGTGCAGGAATTAAATGGCGCTTTCGCTTGAGCACCATTTACGTCTTCACTCGTAAAACTACTTAAAGCTTGTCCACGTGCCGCAAGTTCCGCTCCTACTTGCGCAGCTTTTTGCGCATTGTACTTAAGCGCGGTAACTCCGCAATAATTATGCGCAAGTGGCACTGCTTGCGTTTCCCCAAAATTTTCCGTAAAAATCGAGGTGGCGTTACGTAAGGCATTCACGAAACCACCCGCAATAAAATCATGGATATAACGCGCGTTTTGAAAGCGCACTTCATACTTTTGTGGATGGACATTTATATCAACTAACGCTTGTGGCATCGTTAAAAAGCACACATAAGAATCGTTAGCTTTACGCCCTAAAACTTCTTCGTACGCATCAGAAATCGCTCTAATCACGACCTTGTCTTTAACAATACGGCCATTTACAAAAAAATACTGTAGTGGCTTGGCACTTTCAGCAATAGCGCAAAAACCGTGTAAGCAAAGATCATCTGCTTGGACTTCAATTTTTACGGCTGTTTCAGCAAATTCGCCCCCAAAAATCTTTGCCATGCGACGATTAGGTCTATCACTTTGCGCTTCCACCCGAAAATCATAGACCAAGCGACCATTATTCTTAAGAGACAAAGCGCAATCTGGCCGGCTTAAAGCTAAACGTCTAAAGATTTCTTCGATCTGTAAAAATTCGCTTTTTTCCGAACGCATGAAACGGCGACGAGCAGGGGTGTTAAAGAATAGGTCTACAACCTCAACAGTGGTCCCCACAGGGTGGGCTGCAGGCTCAATTTGCGGAATTTGCCCAATACCATCGACTCTAATCACATGAGCTAAGGCTTCAGTTGCGGTTTTTGAAGTTAAGCTTAAACGCGATACCGCCGCCACTGACGCTAAAGCTTCTCCCCGAAACCCCATGCTGCTTAAATAATCTAAATCTTCGATCGTATGTAACTTAGAGGTAGCGTGACGTTTAAGCGCTAAAGGTAATTCAGCTTCGCAAATCCCAGAGCCATTATCTCTAACCAAAATAAGCTTCGCCCCACCCTGTTCAATTTCTACTTGAACCTTAGAGGCTCCCGCATCAAAAGCATTTTCCACAAGCTCTTTAACTACGGCCGAAGGACGTTCAACTACTTCGCCGGCCGCAATTTGGTTGGCCACTTGAGGAGGTAAAACCGAAATCGCCATTACTATTTCTCCGGCACTTGTAATTTTTGCCCCAACATGACGTTGTTACTTTTGAGGTGGTTCATTTTTTTCAAAGTGGACATCGACACCCCAAACTTTTGCGCAATCTTAGTTAAAGTATCGCCTTTAACTACGGTATATGTGGTTGTTTTTAATGTACCTGTCCCTTTGATGTTTGAATTTTTTTTGGTTGAGGCTTTAGAGTTACTCTTTTGTTCATGAGCGTTAGCCGAATCATGAATTATTATTGGATTCTTGCTTACGTAGTTTTTAATCCCCAAATAAATGGAGTAAGCCACAGCACGACGATAATTCAAAGTAGCTAATAATTTAGCTTCTTCACGATTTGATAAATACCCGGTTTCAATTAAGAGCGACGGAATATCAGGCGCCTTTAACACCGCCAGCGAGCGATGAATTGGAGTTGAATGATGTAGTGGCACCGTCTTTTTTAAGGAAGCCAAAATATCGGTCGCTAAGTTAAACCCTTCTGTTCTGGCATTATCTGAGGTTAGATCCAAAATCATAGCCGCAAAATATGGATTTTCACTCGTGTCATTGGAGATAATTTCTCCCGCGCCACCTAACAAGTTCTTATGTTTATCCTTGTTTTTTTCTAGCTTTGAATTTTCTCTAGTCGCACGCTTATTTGATAACACCAGGATTGAAGCCCCCATAGCCTTAGCATTAGCGGCGCTATCGGCGTGAATCGAAATCAAAATATTAGCTTTATGTCTGCGCGCAATTTCAGAACGTTCCCCAAGCTCAATAAATCTATCGTTAGAGCGAGTTAAATACCCTCGCATTTTAGGGTCAGCATTGATGTAGCTCACTAGCATAGTCCCTATGCTTAAAGTTACATTTTTTTCGTATATCCGATTGACCCCAACCGCCCCAGGATCTTTGCCCCCATGACCAGGATCGACGACCACAATATAAGGCTTTTCAACTTTAGCTACGGCTTTATTAGCTTTTGGAACTGGGGCTACAACTTGCAAAGAAGCATCAGGGCGAGCCGTACTTACCCCATCACCTGTACCATTTAAGTCAGAGAACAAGGCCTCTTCAAGTTCTTTGGTATTAGTAATTTTTTTTACTTCGCCTAGAGACTCACTTTCTTTAGATTGAACGTTAGCGGAAGCTTGTTTGGTAGAGCTTGACTTTTCCCCAGTTGTTTTTTCCGTTTGAACAGATGATTTAGCTTGGGCATTATTGGCACTTACAGCTTCATGAGGAAATTCAACGACTAAACGATTTTCACTGCCATTAACTCTGACATTAAAAACCTGAGGCTTGACCGCTTTTTTTAAGGTAAAAATATAAACGATGTCACTCGTGCCTCTAACGCCACGCTGCACTCCTGACACCACGCTTGAGGCCTTTAGTTCGGCTTTGCCAAACTTTAACTTTGGATTATCTATATCATGAATATAGAGGTAGAACTTATGTCCATCACGACTAAGTGCCGAAGAGTATTTAGCCACCTTTTGGGTATCAAATGAAATACGAGTTCGTAGATCACTAGTTTCGCCGTTGATAGCGCTAACTACATTTGCCCAAGCACCTTGGCTAAAAAATAAAATAAGACCACAGATAATAAAGAAACGGGCCGGCCATTTAATAAAACTAGCAGACCATGCTGATGCACAAGTTACCGACATATTGAGCCTAGACCTCCAAATCACGGCTATGCTAGATGCAAACACCGTAACAATGCCATCTAGCCGTTAAAACTCCTTAACTACGAAGCGGACTAATAGTAGAAATTGCTATAAAGTTCTTACAGATTTCGAGTCCAAGTTCAGTCACAGGTGAAATTGTCACTGAGCGGTGTACCCCTTCATAAGCTAGAGCTACTGTCACATCAGGCCCTGCTAAAACGTCGCCTCCGTTTTCCGGCCATTCAACTAAACGGATAGAATCAGGACCAAAGTAATCTCGAATCCCCATCAATTCTAATTCTTCAGGTTCGTTTAAACGATAAAGGTCAAAATGATAGATTGTCACATTTTGTAATCTGTACGGCTCTACCAAAGTATAAGTTGGACTCTTTACAACCCCTTCATACCCAAAACCTTGCACAAAACCACGTGTCATAGTAGTTTTTCCGGCCCCAAGTCCCCCAAGCAAGAAAATTGTAGTACCAGCAGGAGTCACACTAGCAAGTTCCTGTCCGAACTTAACTGTATCTGTGTCATCCTTAAGAAAAAACTTTGGATATTCCATAAATCACCAATCCTTTGAGGTTATATCGCTTGAGTACAATTTCATGTCAAAAATTTTAGACTATATTTTAAGTATAAATAGGAAAATTTAAAACACAAATTACATCCTAGGTGTCTCTCTTCCTGTATACGCTCGTAAATTATGACCTTTAGACGCTACCTGCCTCCATAAACTATCACAATTTACAATTAAAAAGATTATTAGCCATCACTATCTTTTAAAAACTACTTAAACTTGAGCAATATAAGCCTAAAAACCCACAACAACATATATTGCTTTATATATCTTATACAGATAATTTGCCCCTTGCCGTTTTTAACTTAGCTTCCACTTATCTAGTCTAGTTTTATCTAGTCTAGTTAACACTCGTTTCCTAATTTACCGTTCACGTTTGTTTCTTAAAAGACGCACGTAAGGTAGCAAATCTCTAGCACAAGTCCCCATAATACCCTCTTGCTCCCCTGCAAGTTCACCTGCGCGTCCATGAATGGCCACAGCCATCACAGCAGTTACCATTGGGTCTTTAACTTGGGTGCCTAAGGCTGCGGTTATGCCACTTAATAAATCCCCCATTCCGCCTGAAGCCATAGCAGGGGAACCAACGACTCCAACGAAAACCTGTGTTTTATCAAAGGAAGCTACCACCGTTCGATTGGATTTTAAAACACAAACGGCTGAATAAAGCTTGGCAATCTGTTGGGCAGCTTCTAGGGAATTAGCTAAGACTTCAGTTATTGATTTATTAAGTAACATGGCAGCTTCCCCAACGTGAGGAGTCAAAATTAACTTACGTTTTAAAGCCAATTCGTCATTTTGGGGCTGATTAAACATTTGCCTTAAATGCCATAAGCCATCAGCATCAATCACCAAAAGCGTTGTGTCTTGTATTTGTGTCCAAATAGTGGCAAAAAGCTTAGCCCCAACTTCATCTCGCCCAAGGCCCGGACCTAAAACAACAGCGTCTGACTTTATAAGAGTAGCAGGCAACTTATCCGCTGTAGGCTTTATCGTCATCACTTCTGGCGCTAGCATATTTAATGGCATTTGCCCTTGTGCATCCGCAAAACAGGCGGTAATTAACCCCGCTCCAGTGCGAAGCGCCCCTAGAGAACTTAGCATTAAAGCCCCATGCATGCCCACATTCCCACCAACTAACAATACGCGCCCAGCCGTGCCTTTATGATCTGTAGCTTGTCGCATGGGCAAAGCCTGCTGCACCCCTTTATAATCAAAGGCCAAACAAGGCTGCGCTTGAAACATGGTCTGAAGTATCTTAGCCATCGAGCCTATGTCTGGATAAACCGCAATTACACGTCCACAATAGTTAGCAGCTGCCCCAAACAATAATCCTGGTCTTAAGCCAAAAACGCTAAAAGTATAATCAGCCTTAATAACGTAAGGCGCAGCAGCATCTCCTGTTTGGGCATTCAAAAGAGACGGAATATCTACCGCTAACACTTTAGCTTGTGAGGCTTCGTTAACTAAATTTACCGCCGCCATAGTTTTTTGGGCGCTTGCTCTAGTCACATCAAAATCAGATCCGATCCCAATACCCACGATCGCATCTACTACATAATCCGCACTTTTTATTACCTGGATGCATAAAGGGTTAATATCTAATTCTGCCTCTGCTTTAGACGCGCTATCATTTTTTAAAAACAAAGCATATAGAAGCCCATGAGCTTCTAGATATCGGCTGCGCGCCTCATTGGCACATAGCCCCATTTTTGGAGGTTGAACCGATAACACGGCTATATTTGAACAACCTAAAGCTATAAGGTTAGTTGCAATTTCATAACCGTCACCGCCATTATTGCCATTGCCCGTTACCACAACCCATTTTTTGTTTTTTAAATCAGCCCCAAATTCTTGCTGCATCTTGTGCACGATCGCCAAAGCCGCTGCTTGCATTAACGGAAATTGCCCCCGGTCCGCGCCAAATTGGGCTTCTATTTGGCGGGCTTGAGCCACAGTAAACACTGGGGCCCCACTAATGCTATAATGTTCAATATCAACCGCAAAATTTTCTTTAATCATAACTTTTACCTTTTTGAGTTTGCGCGCATGACTGACCCTAAAATAAACTCATCTAGCCTTAAGTTTCGCCAAGAGCTCATTAAAACCGCCCAAAGTTTAAACCTTTGCGCCTTAGCTCTCGCTAATCCCCAAATCGTGCGCCAAGCCCCACAAGAGCCCCGCCCCGATTTACCGGCCGGACTTGATTATCTCAACAAGAACGCAGATGTACGAGCTAATCCTGATTTAATTCATCCTGGCACTAAGTGCATTATCTGCGCCGCGATGGCTTATAAACTTCACCCTAAAGAAGATAACGAGACTTATCCCCAAACCTCAGGACGCATTTCCGCCTACGCCTGTGGCCGTGACTACCACAAAGTTCTTAAAAAGAAGCTTACCGCACTTGGCAACTTTTTGCGGAACTATTTGTGGAAAAATAGACCCGACTTCCCAAATCTTTCATCTTTTATCTCAGGTCACGTTCATGATGAGTTAAAGCCAACTTCTTTGGTCCCCAACCCAAACCAAGAGCACTTATCAACACCTGAGCTTTTTTCCGATGCTACCCAAATTACTTTTCGTGCCATTGCTGACAGCGCGCCTTTTCCCGAACGTTTTGTCGCCACCGCAACTGGCATGGCCCAAGAGGGCAAAAACGGTCTTTGTGCAATTTCAGGGGCAGGGTCTGCCATCTTTTTAGGGGAACTTCTAGTAAATATCGACCTCATTTCCTTATTGCAAGAGAATAATGAATTAGGAACAGAGCAAGCACCAACCGAAAAGGAAGGTGAAAAGCCCACTCACGTTCAAGCTGACCCCAAGCCTAAAAATTCAAACCCAGAACACGTTATTCGCTATGTGTCCGAACCAATAAGTTACGCCCTCTACCCCACTACTAATACTTTAACCTCCGAACCGCTTCCCCCTAGCGTTTCAGCAACTTGCCCTAAAAGCTGTAGTCGCTGTTTTAAAGCCTGCCCGACCCAAGCTCTATCAGCTCAAGGTTTTAAGGCGGAACGCTGTTTATCTTATTTAACTATTGAGTCGGATGAAAACATTCCATTTGAATTTTGGAGGGCTTTAGGTACTAGAGTTTATGGTTGTGATGCGTGCCAAGAAGGTTGTTTAAGATGTCAAAATCAAAAGATAACCTTGGATCCTGATTTTAAAAACCGTTTTTCAGCTACGCAATTAGATTTCTTACAACTAATAAACTTAAATGCTTCAGAGTTTACCACGCTCTTTGCAGGCACCCCAATTATGCACGCCGGCTACAGGCGCTTTATGCGTAATGTATTTACTGCCGCGACTAATACCACTCCAAGTCTTGAGCTAGTCCAAGCCCTCAATTCACGGCGTGCAGACTTTAAAGAATATGAAGACACCATTAACCGCGCCATCAGCTTAATTAAAAGTAAACTTTTTAACTAATTTTGTCTAAAAATGATCCATCGCGCAAAAGTTAAGCAAAAATTTTAAAATATTTAACTTTATTCAAATTTGTTTCTAGCGTTAATATCTATAATCAAGTAGTCATTTGTACGTTTTATTAAAAATGGCTAGTATTTTTGAACCTCAAAACAAAGATTATTTAAATTATCCACAGCTTTGAGGTTGGTACAATTTACGATTTAACACAATCATCTGGAGTGTTTATGATTATTTTAGGCGTAGATATCGGGGGGTCCGGAATTAAAGGGGCCCTTGTGGACACAAAAACCGGTAAGCTTGTAACCGAACGCATCCGTATCGCCACCCCACAACCAGCCACCCCGGAAGCAGTAGCTAACACCTTGAAGGAATTAGTTGCTCATTTCCCTGACTACACAGGCCCAATTGGGTGTGGTTTTCCTGCCACTGTTCATCATGGTGTGGCCTTCACCGCAGCCAACATCGATAAAACTTGGATCAACACCCCTGTGGAAAAGTTGTTTTCTGCCACTGTAAAACATCCATGCTTTGTCTTAAATGACGCAGACGCTGCTGGTATTGCTGAAATGAAATTTGGCGCCGGCGTGGATAATCATGGCGTAGTGATGATGGTTACCATCGGTACTGGCCTTGGTAGTGCTATTTTTGTTAATGGCAAACTTTTACCAAACACCGAACTTGGTCACCTCATTTTAAATAACATGATCGCTGAACACTACTGCTCAGATTCCGCTAGACAACAAGAAGACCTCGGTTGGGGTAAATGGGGTAAGAGATTTAACAAGTACCTTTCTCGCCTTCAATTCTTGTTCAACCCAGACCTTTTTATTTTAGGTGGCGGGGCCTCTAAGAGTTTCGAAAAATTCAAAGACAAGATTGAAATTCGGACCCCAGTTGTGACTGCCAAAACCTTAAATGAAGCCGGTATTATCGGGGCCGCTTTCTACGCTGAAGAACAACAAGAAGCAGGTTGCACCCCTTGTTGCGTAGTTGAACATGAAATAGTTTGTGCAGCAACAAACTTAGACGACTGTGCAGATAAAGCGCAAAAACCAAACTGTGCTTGTAGCGACGCTAGTAAATAAAAACAATTAACTTTTTAGTTAAATATGTAGCTTTGGCTCATCCTAGCTAGTAAATTTTCTGAGATGTATTTAAAAGGGAACACTATGGCTAATATCGGTGAAGTTCACAATTACTACGAAACTCTCGTAGCTCATTATATTGACGGTCTAGAATTGACCAAAACCAAGGATCAAGATTATCTGACCGATTTGTTCTGTTTAGCCCTAAACCAGCTTCCAGCTTACTATATTCGCTTTAATGTAGACATGATGTTCTATACTTCAGATGAAAAAAAACAAGAAATGGAAGATCGAGTAATTTACGCTGTAAGCTCAGCTATTAGTTGGCTCGATCGAGATGATCATAAGCGCAATAAAGACTAAGCTGGTAAAACCTTAGGTTCTTAAACCAAAATAAACAAAAGGTCTCTATTTAGAAAATTAGAGGCCTTTTGCTTCTCTCCCAAAACTTTGGCCTTTCCCTCACCAAAATAGAAAGAAGAAATAAAAGAAAATACTAAACTCCGCTCTCCGTATTTTCTAATTTTTGACGTGCTTTTTGGGATAGGCTACACCGAGTAAATCGAAGAGATCTCTAGTTTTTTTAGGGATCTCTTTTACTATCCAGATTC